>Ga0209186_1000005_pt1 | contig 289083 bp, 233 predicted proteins | sample SidtaG_FD_187426 | JGI IMG/M metagenome (GOLD analysis project Ga0209186, IMG submission 187426) | Marine algal microbial communities from Sidmouth, United Kingdom - Sidmouth_Male2 metaG (SPAdes) (version 2) | ecosystem: Host-associated > Algae > Red algae > Unclassified | place: Sidmouth... | reverse complement strand
CACTAATATTTAAAGTTGCTGTATCTACATTACTGTAAACACCACCATTGGCTAAAATTGTGCCACCAGCATCTGGATCTCCAATATACCACTGGTAGTTAACACCTGCATTGGCATTATCTGGTGTGCCATAGTTTGGTGTACCCGTTGTATAACTTGTTGCTGCATCTGCGGTTGCTAGTGCCGTAAAACTTGCTGCATCACCTTCAATTTCAGTTTGGTTTGTCGGCACTGTATCTACTGTAAGTTCTACAGCTTCTAATTCGTTACCAGTTGTACCATCGTAACCATCTGTTATCACACCTCCTGTCGTTACTTGACCAGTTGAATTAAAACCATCCCCATCTAAAATACCATCTGCTGGTGTTGTATCTGTACCACCTGATTCTATAACATCCGTACAACCATCACCATCGCTGTCTAAATCAATTTGATTAGGTATACCATCATTATCGAAATCACATGCTACACTAAATGTAGGTTCTACCATTCGAATACTCGCTAAGACCGTTTCAAATGAAATTTCTATTCTATCGATAAAATTGCTACCAAAATCAAAATAAACTTGTCCAAATAAATCTTGATCACCTGCTGGTGGTGCTGATGGCGCTCCATCATAGGTGTTTGCTAATGGGTTATTAAATACATTTGTGCCTATGGAACTAATATAAAGGTCAGCATCTAGTAATATATTATTATTATCATAAACATTTACCACTGCTCGTTCATATGATGTTGCTCCATAAGGGCCTTCTTCAAATTCTGGTATCGCAAATCTCAAATTTGTTACTAGGTTCTCAAAATCTATAACAAAACTACCGGTACCAGAAAGTCTAATACCATCATCAGAGCCTTGAGAAGGGATATCAAATACATTTGCTCTATCTGTTGGTATTATTCCGGAGGTTGACCAAGTATAACCTTCATCCGTACCAACATTATAAGAACCATTTGCATAATTAGATCCTCCTGAAGTATAAATAGGTTCAAAGTTCAAGGTTGTAATACTGACCGGACATTCAATGCTATCCAATATGCCATCATTATCGTCATCAACATCACAAACATTATTAATACCATCTGCATCTGGGTCGTTTGCTGTTGGTGTGCCTACTATAGCTCCGTCAAAACATGGATCTGGATTAACTGTTAATGTTGCACAGTTAATTTCTCTAATACACAGATTATCATCATGCGTTATTAACACACAATAATCTGTAGCATCTAAGCCAGTAACATCACTAATATTTAAAGTTGCTGTATCTACATTACTGTAAACACCACCATTGGCTAAAATTGTGCCACCAGCATCTGGATCTCCAATATACCACTGGTAGTTAACACCTGCATTGGCATTATCTGGTGTCCCATAATTTGGTGTGCCTGTTATATAATTTGTTGCTGCATCTGCAGTTGCTAGTGCCGTAAAACTTGCTGCATTACCTTCAGTTGCTGTTTGGTTTGCCGGTGCTGTATCAACGGTAAGTTGTACGGCTTCTGTTTCGTTACCAGTTGCACCATCGTAACCATCTGTTATTACACCTCCTGTCGTTACTTGACCAGTTGAATTAAAACCATCCCCATCTAAAATACCATCTGCTGGTGTCGTATCTGTACCACCTGATTCTATAACATCCGCACAACCATCACCATCGCTGTCTAAATCAATTTGATCAGCAATTCCATCGTTATCAGTATCACAAGGAATATCATAGGTTAAAACAAAACCCCAGGCTTCACCATTTGAGACATTATTTGGATTAGATGTAATCGTCCAAGTGATGCTTGTAATTCCTACTGAAGGGTTTGTAGCATCAAAACGAATACTACCATTTCCATTTACATTATCATTGGTACTATTCTGGAGTTCTCTTGTACTTGCGGTATATCCAATAGTAGGCGCACTTGCAAGCAGACTCTCTTGGTGTTCTGATCCTGTAAATGTCCACATTCCTCGATCCACATTTCTAAAGTGTAATGTAATATTTGAGACGGGTTGACTAAAAGTCATCTCATAATCTACCGCTTCTCCTGGAACATTTACATTTACTCCTGAACCCATTTCATATAAAGTTCCAGTAAAAGTTTCTGAATAATGACTTGGATTATCAGCATATTGACTTCTTGGATTCGAACTCAAACCGTATATATCTCCACCATTTACTTCCGTAAGTGATAATCCAATAGTACCGCCATAGTTTGAAAGACCAGTTTCTAATCCACTTGCAGATGCTACAGGTCCTGTAGGATTTGTAAATACAAGAGTATTTGCAGCATAGGCCGTTGTATCTATATTTTCAGAACATTCTTCAGTATCTAAAATACCGTCATTATCATCATCTAGATCACAAATATCGCTTATCCCATCATTATCAGTATCTGTATTTCCTGAAGCTACAGAATCACAAGGATCTACGAAAGTATCTACAAAATCATTTTGAAATGATGAGACGATATCAATAGTAACACTAATCTGGTCATCGTTTGCCCCATCTGTATCTGAAACGGAATCGTAATTATTTAAATTTATTTCAGTAATGGTATAATTACCGCTATTGTTAGCTACGGTAAAGAAATAGTCACCATTAGCATCAGTAGTTGTTGAATCACCATTAGATAAAGACATATTTACACCAACTAGAGGGTTACCAAAGTCATCTGTTACTGTACCACAAATAAGAGGATCAGTTACAAAGGTATAAGCCAATGGCGCATTATATGTAATATCGCTAAAAAAGAGTGAAGAGAATCTATCATTATCGGCCCCTACTTTTCCTGGCCGATAGGTAAATGTTGATACATCCTCATAGTATGCTGTAAAAGCAACCTCCGGATCTACACCGACACCTGCAACACCAATACCATCATTATTTTGAAATCTAACACCTATTGTTGATGGATCAGTTACGTCTAATGACGAAGAACTATTCACATTATATACATCGGGTGTGGAAATCTCCACATACTCAAAATTGCCAGCACCATAACCATCAATATCTAAACCTGAAGTAATGAAAGAAATATTAGTAGCTGTAGATGTACCTGTTAAAACAAAAGTAAAAACTATGTCTATACTTCTATCACCTGCCCCATTTGAATTTATCTGTGGCTGAAAGGCTTCAGCCACACCAAAACCAAATTGATCTAATTCAACCAAACCACTTGCACCGCTACCATTATCAACTAATTCTACCAGAGCATCAATACCTGTGGTAACATTAGAATAGCGAAATACGTCTCCAAATAAAGGTGCTGCTGGATTTGCACCTCCTTCACCTGTAGGATTTTGAAAATCTAATGTTGGATAAAATATAGCATCGTTACAAGTACGTTGCGCATTCAATTTAATTGAGACAAAACTTACAAGAAGAATAAGATAAGTAAAAAACTTAAAATTCGAGAATCGGAGTGAGATTTTCATAGTATTATATTGTTGATCCATTGTTCAGTTATTTATATAATTGATAAATTTAAAATACCGATTAAGTGCAAATATATTCGATTAAATACAAAAAACAAATATTTGTTAAGATTATTCAATATTTATTGAATAATCTATAGTAATACTCATACGAAAGGCATGTAAACAGGCCTATAATATATATAACTAAGACACATTAGGATATCTTATAGTCACTTTTAAAATTGAAATAATGATAGACTTATTATTACTTGAGAAGAGATTGGCTATTAATCAACTTTCAAAAATTAACAAGAAAAATAGTCTTAAAATTTTTTTAAGGTAAAACTACGAAAAAGATTACAAATTTTTTTAATAGTCGCTTACAATTATAAATTATAAGGTTTCTCTTATTATAGATTATACTATTATATTTGCAATTGCTTTTCAATTAAACGCTATGAATTTTCTAAAAGAAATACAAAGACGACGCACATTTGGGATTATATCGCATCCAGATGCAGGTAAAACAACTCTTACCGAAAAGCTACTTTTATTTGGTGGTGCCATACAAGAAGCTGGCGCAGTAAAAAGTAATAAAATTAAGAAAGGTGCAACGAGTGACTTTATGGAAATAGAGCGACAACGTGGTATATCCGTTGCTACTTCTGTATTAGCTTTTGAATATAATGGTATAAAAATTAATATTTTAGATACTCCTGGTCACAAGGATTTTGCTGAAGATACCTTTAGAACTTTAACTGCTGTAGATAGTGTTATTGTAGTCATTGATGTCGCCAAGGGTGTTGAGGAACAAACCGAAAAGCTCGTTGAAGTATGCAGAATGCGCAATATACCAATGATTGTTTTTATTAATAAAATGGATCGTGAAGGTAAAGATGCTTTTGACTTATTAGATGAGATTGAACAAAAATTAGGTCTAAAGGTTGTGCCTCTTAGTTTTCCTATTGGTATGGGTTACGATTTTAAAGGGATCTATAACTTGTGGGAAAAAAATATCAATCTTTTTTCAGGTGACAGTAGAAAAGATATTGGAGAGACTATAGAGGTTTCGGATTTATCGTCGCCAGAATTAGACAAGCTTGTTGGTAAAAAAGCGGCAACTACGTTGCGTGAAGAGATAGAGTTGGTTGAAGGTATATATCCTCAATTCAATAAGGATGATTATTTAAGTGGTGTACAGCAACCCGTATTTTTTGGTTCGGCATTGAATAATTTCGGAGTTAGAGAGTTGCTAGATTGTTTCGTTGAGATTGCCCCAAAACCAAGACCAAAACATAGTGAAGAGCGTTTGGTTAAACCAGAGGAAAAAAAATTTAGTGGTTTTGTTTTTAAAATTCATGCAAACATGGATCCTAATCACAGAAACAGGTTGGCCTTTGTTAAAATTGTTTCAGGAGAGTTTAAACGCAACACACCATACTTACACATAAGACATAATAAAAATTTAAAATTTTCTAGTCCTAATGCGTTTTTTGCTGAAAAAAAGGAAATTGTAGATATTTCTTATCCTGGCGATATCGTTGGATTACAAGATACAGGAAGCTTTAAAATAGGTGATACATTAACTGAAGGCGAGATTCTTAATTATAAAGGTGTCCCTAGTTTTTCGCCTGAGCACTTTAGATATATTAATAATGCAGACCCAATGAAATCTAAACAGCTTAATAAAGGTATTGATCAATTGATGGATGAAGGTGTTGCCCAGTTATTTACTTTAGATTTGAATGGTAGAAAAGTTATTGGTACAGTTGGTGCGCTTCAGTATGAAGTCATTCAATACCGTTTAGAACATGAATATGGAGCAAAGTGCACCTACGAAAATCTAAACGTACATAAGGCTTGTTGGATACAGACCGAAAATACAAAAAGTGAGGAGTTTAAAGAGTTTTTGAGAATAAAGCAACGTTTTCTTGCAAGAGATAAGCAAAATCAACTGGTTTTTTTAGCGGACTCTATGTTTTCTTTACAAATGACAGAGCAAAAATATCCTAGTATTAAATTCCATTTAACTTCAGAATTTGATTAATGGAATTGTGGATTTCGTCAAATTAATTGGTGATCGTGCATTTTAACGATGTTTTGTTGTTTTTTATCGAATTTTTAACTATTCTTGAACATCATTAATTTAATACTAAGATTAACCCCAAACTAATCTACTTATTATGGATATTAATACAAACGTTTATAGTAACGATAAGATTACTGTAATTTATAAGCCTCGCTGTTGCGCAAATGCTGGCATTTGTGCACAACAACTTTCAAGTGTTTTTAGAAATTCAGTCATTCCTTGGATTGATTTAGAAGGAGCTAAAACTGATGCAGTTATTAGACAGATTAACAAGTGCCCATCCGGAGCTTTACAATATAATTTAAAACAAAAAGACGTCGCTTAGTTAAAGGCTATTGAATCAGTTAAACAAAATCCTTTGGAGAATTAAATTTCAAAGGGTCATTTTATATATATAACTATAAGTCTTAATTTTTTAAATATATTATAAATACCCCTCAAAGAAACAATTCTTTAGTTTGTGCTTGACCAGTCAATTCGAAGTTAAAAAGTATTGGTGGTTGCTCGTAATTAGACATTTCGAGAACCACCTTAAATAATTATTTGTGGATTTTATTGCACTTTAATTGTTAAGCTTGTCCTGTTGGCCCAAAATTTAATGGTATTGGTGGTTGCTCGTAATTAGACATTTCGAGAACCACCTTAAACAATCATTTGTGGATTTTATTGCACTTTAATTGTTAAGCTTGTCCTGTTGGCCCGAAATTCAATGGTATTGGTGGTTGCTCGTAATTAGACATTTCGAGAACCACCTTAAATAATTATTTGTGGATTTTATTGCACTTTAATGGTTAAGCTTGTCCTGTTGGCCCGGAATTCAATGGTATTGGTGGTTGCTCGTAATTAGACATTTCGAGAACCACCTTAAACAATTATTTGTGGATTTTATTGCACTTTAATTGTTAAGCTTGTCCTGTTGGCCCGAAATTCAATGGTATTGGTGGTTGCTCGTAATCCTTAATTTCACCATGGGCCTTTTCAAAACGTGTAACATTATCACCTAAAGCTTTAAGCAAACGTTTTGCATGTTGCGGAGTTAATATAATACGCGACTTCACTTTGCTCTTAGGCGTACCTGGCATAATACTCACAAAATCAACTACAAATTCTGATACTGAATGGTTAATTATTGCCAAGTTAGAGTATATACCTTCTGCTACTTTCTCGTCTAACTCTATATTTATTTGTCCTTTTTTAGAATTCTTTTTTTCGTCTGCCATCTTAAACTTGTTTTTAGTTCCCATGAAAATGGAAATCTTTAAATTTTCCTTTTGACAGTTCACTATACGTTTTATTTTTCTATGGAAAAACAAAACACTCGAACTGACATCATTATTGTTATAAAAAAAGCCTTCACGTTATAAACTTGAAGGCTTTAGTTATTGTATAATACTCATTTTCTTTTTATTGAGATCCTGAATTAAGTTCAGGATAAATTCGACTACCAAACTTTACTGCGCCTTCGGCTAGTATAGTCTGAGTCTCATTTAATTAAAATTCATCTCCTCTTTAGCTTTCATCATTTGATCAAATTCTTCCTTAGAACCTACGATGATGTGCTCGTATTCTCTTACACCTGTACCTGCTGGTATTCTATGACCAACAATTACATTTTCTTTCAGTCCTTCAAGCGTATCCACCTTACCATTTACAGCTGCCTCGTTAAGAACTTTTGTAGTTTCTTGGAACGATGCCGCAGATATAAACGATTTTGTTTGTAATGAAGCTCTAGTAATACCTTGTAAAATTGGAGTTGCCGTTGCAGGGCTTATATCTCTTGCAGTTACAAGATTCTTATCTTCTCGACGTAAACTAGAATTCTCATCTCTTAGATCTCTTACAGATACTATTTGACCTAATTTTAAGTTCTCAGAATCACCTGCGTCTTCGACCACTTTCATACCGAACATCTTATCATTCTCTTCGATGAAATCTGATTTGTGAACCAATTGATTCTCTAAGAAAATCGTGTCCCCAGAATCTATGATTCTAACTTTACGCATCATTTGTCTTACAACAACTTCGAAGTGCTTATCATTAATTTTTACACCTTGCAAACGATAAACTTCTTGTACTTCATTTACTAAGTATTGTTGTACCGCAGAAGGGCCTTTAATGTTAAGGATATCATTTGGTGTTATTGAACCATCAGATAAAGGCATACCAGCTTTTACATAATCATTTTCTTGTACAAGAATCTGATTAGATAATTTCACTAAGTATTTCTTAACCTCACCTAATTTAGATTCGATTATAATCTCACGGTTACCACGTTTAATTTTACCAAATGAAACGACACCATCTATGGCACTAACAACAGCGGGATTAGAAGGGTTACGCGCTTCAAACAATTCTGTTACACGTGGAAGACCACCAGTAATATCACCTGCTTTTGCAGATTTACGAGGTATCTTAACTAAGATCTTACCAATATCAATTTTGTCTCCATCATCTATCATTATGTGAGCACCAACAGGTAAGTTATAAGAACGTATCGTTTCACCCTTGTTATCTTCAATCAATAATGTTGGTATCAACTTCTTGTTTCTAGATTCTGAAATTACTTTCTCTTGGAAACCGGTTTGTTCATCAATTTCAACTTGATAGGTTATACCTTGCTCAATGTTTTCATACTTCACATTACCTGCAAATTCTGAAATAATTACACCGTTATAAGGATCCCATTGACAAATTGTATCACCTTTCTTGACTTTAGAACCTGGTTTTACAAATATGTGAGAACCATACTGGATATTGTTTGTGCTTAAAACGATACCTGTTTTAGCATCAACTAATTTTAATTCTGAAGTTCTAGAGATTACAACATCGACCTCTTTTCCGTCATTATCCTTAGATTTTACTGTCTTAAGATCTTCTATTTCAGCAATACCATCAAACTTAACAGTTACTTTATTATCTTCAGAAATGTTACCTGCAATACCACCTACGTGGAATGTACGCAATGTTAACTGAGTTCCTGGTTCTCCAATAGATTGAGCAGCTACTACACCAACAGCTTCACCTCGTTGTACCATTTTACCAGTAGCAAGGTTACGACCGTAACATTTCACGCAAATACCTTTTTTAGCTTCACATGATAAAGGTGAACGCACTTCTATCGATTCTATTGGTGAATCCTCTATTTTCTTAGCGATGTTATCGTCAATATGACCACCTGCTTCTATAATAAGTTCTTCAGTCAATGGATTATAAACATCATTAAGTGAGGTTCTACCTACGATTCTAGCTTCTAAGTTTTCAACAATTTCTTCGTTTTTCTTAAGTGCAGAAACTTCGATTCCTCTTAGTGTACCACAATCTTCTTCATAAACAATTACATCTTGCGAAACATCTACTAAACGACGCGTTAAATAACCTGCATCGGCAGTTTTAAGAGCCGTATCGGCAAGACCTTTACGTGCACCGTGCGTAGAAATAAAGTATTCTAAAATTGACAGCCCTTCCTTAAAGTTTGAAAGAATTGGATTTTCAATAATCTCTCCACCGCCAGCATTAGATTTTTTAGGCTTAGCCATTAATCCACGCATACCTGTTAACTGACGAATCTGTTCTTTTGAACCCCTTGCACCAGAATCTAGCATCATAAACACAGAGTTAAACCCTTGTTGGTCTTCGCGAATACGCTTCATTGATAATTCTGTCAATTCAGCATTTGTAGATGTCCAGATATCAATAACTTGGTTATAACGTTCATTATTGGTAATAAGTCCCATATTATAGTTACCCATAATACCATCAACTTTAGTATTTGCTTTATCAATCATCCCTTGCTTTTCGGCAGGAATAATAATATCACCTAAACTAAAAGATAAACCACCTTGAAATGCAAATTTGTAGCCTTGTGTTTTAATTTCATCTAAGAAATCAGCAGTTTCAGGTACACTTGTTTTCTTAAGAATACCATGAATAATATCTCTTAAAGATTTCTTAGTTAAAACCTCATTTATATATCCTGCTGCGGTTGGCACTTTTTCATTAAAAAGCACACGACCAACTGTAGTTTCTATAATTTGCTTGGTAAGTTCACCCTCTTCATTAAAATCAAAAGTTCTTACTTTAATACCAGCATTTAAATCCACCTTTTTCTCATTGTACGCAATTGTTACTTCTTCTGGAGAATAAAAGGTTAAGCCCTCACCAATTACTGGAACATCCTTAGTTGATTTTCTGAGCTTAGTCATATAATAGAGTCCAAGTACCATATCTTGAGAAGGTACAGTTACTGGTGCTCCATTTGCAGGATTCAATATATTATGTGACGCCAACATTAATAATTGACACTCTAAAATAGCTTCTGGTCCTAATGGTAAATGCACAGCCATCTGGTCACCATCAAAATCGGCATTAAACGCAGTACACACTAATGGGTGTAACTGAATCGCTTTACCTTCAATTAGCTTAGGCTGAAATGCTTGTATACCAAGTCTGTGTAATGTAGGAGCACGATTTAAAAGCACTGGATGTCCTTTTAAAACATTCTCTAAAATATCCCAAACTACAGGCTCTTTTCTATCTATAATTTTCTTTGCAGATTTTACAGTTTTTACAATTCCTCTTTCAATCAGTTTTCTAATCACAAAAGGTTTGTAAAGTTCTGCCGCCATATCTTTTGGCAATCCACATTCAAATAATTTTAATTCTGGTCCAACGACAATCACAGAACGTGCAGAATAATCAACACGCTTACCTAATAAGTTTTGACGGAAACGTCCTTGCTTACCTTTAAGTGAATCTGATAATGACTTTAACGGTCTGTTAGAATCTGTTTTTACAGCAGATGATTTACGTGTGTTATCAAATAATGAATCTACAGATTCTTGTAACATACGTTTTTCGTTACGTAAAATAACTTCTGGAGCTTTGATTTCTACTAGACGTTTTAAACGGTTATTACGAATAATAACACGACGGTACAAATCATTTAAATCTGAAGTAGCAAAACGACCACCATCTAAAGGTACTAAAGGTCTTAATTCTGGTGGAATTACTGGTACAGCCTTCATAATCATCCACTCTGGTCTATTCTCTCTTACTAAGTTTGAATCTCTAAACGCCTCAACAACTTGTAAACGTTTTAAAGCTTCCGTTTTACGTTGTTTAGAAGTTTCGTTGTTAGCTTTATGTCTCAAATCGTAAGATAACTGATCTAAGTCTATTCTCGCTAATAAATCGATAAGACATTCCGCACCCATTTTAGCTAGGAATTTATTAGGATCGGTATCGTCTAAATACTGATTTTCTTTAGGAATAGATTCTAAAATATTTAGATATTCTTCTTCCGTTAAAAAATCCATTTTTTGAACCGGTTCACCTTCAGCATTCATCGCAATACCTGGTTGAATAACCACATAACGCTCATAATAGATTATCATATCTAATTTCTTAGATGGTAATCCAAGGAGGTAACCTATTTTATTTGGTAATGAACGAAAATACCAAATATGTGCTACTGGGACGACTAAATTAATGTGTCCTACACGATCTCTACGTACTTTCTTTTCAGTTACTTCTACACCACAACGGTCACATACGATTCCTTTGTAACGTATTCTTTTATATTTACCGCAAGCACATTCAAAATCCTTTACAGGACCAAAAATACGCTCACAGAACAAACCATCGCGTTCAGGTTTGTGAGTTCGATAATTAATAGTTTCTGGCTTTAATACTTCGCCACGAGATTCTGCTAAAACAGACTCAGGTGATGCTAAACCGATAGAAATTTTGTTGAATTTCTGAATTGTATTCTTATCTTGTCTTCTTGCCATTTTTCTTTTAGTATTCAGTCTCAGTCTCAGTATTCAGTTCGCTATGATGTAAACTGAATACTGCGACTGTATACTATTTTTATTCTTCTAATCTAATATCTAATCCTAAACCTTTCAATTCGTGCATAAGTACGTTGAATGATTCTGGAAGTCCTGGTTCTGGCATAGGTTCACCCTTAACGATAGCTTCGTAAGTTTTTGCTCTACCAATAACATCATCTGATTTTACAGTTAAGATCTCACGTAGTGTACTTGATGCTCCATAAGCCTCAAGTGCCCAAACCTCCATTTCACCAAAACGCTGACCACCAAATTGTGCTTTACCACCTAATGGTTGTTGCGTAATTAATGAGTAAGGTCCGATAGAACGTGCGTGCATCTTGTCATCAATCATGTGACCAAGTTTAATCATATAAATCACACCAACTGTTGCTGGTTGATCAAAACGATCTCCTGTCCCGCCATCATAAAGATACGTATGACCAAATCTTGGAATACCAGCTTCATCTGTATATTCATTAATTTGATCTAAAGTAGCTCCATCAAAAATTGGAGTTGCATATGTTCTACCTAAATCTTTACCAGCCCAACCTAAAACGGTTTCATAAATCTGTCCAATATTCATACGAGACGGTACACCAAGTGGATTTAACACAATATCTACTGGAGTTCCATCTTCTAAGAAAGGCATATCTTCTTGACGAACAATACGCGCAACAATACCTTTGTTACCGTGACGACCTGCCATTTTATCACCGACTTTAAGTTTACGCTTTTTAGCGATGTAAACTTTAGCTAATTTAATAATACCTGCTGGTAATTCATCACCAACAGAGATTGTAAATTTCTCACGTCTTAATGAACCTTGAAGATCATTTTCCTTAATTTTATAATTATGGATTAAATCTGCAACAAGCTCGTTAGTATGATCGTCAGTTGTCCATTTTCCAGATGTTAAGTGCGTATAATCATCTACAGCATTTAGCATTTTTAAGGTATACTTTTTACCTTTTGGAATAATTTCTTCTCCTAAATCATTATAGATTCCTTGCGCAGTTTTTCCATTTACAATTACGAATAGTTTTTCAACTAATACAGATTGTAAATCGTCGAAACGATTGTCATAAGCATCTTCTAGCTTCTCAATATCTTCTTTATCTTGAGCTCTCTTACGTTTATCTTTTACTGCTCTTGCAAATAATTTCTTTTCAATGACTACACCTTTTAATGATGGTGAAGCTTTTAAAGATGCGTCTTTTACATCACCTGCTTTATCACCAAAGATAGCTCTAAGAAGTTTTTCTTCTGGTGTTGGATCTGATTCTCCTTTTGGAGTAATCTTACCAATTAGAATATCACCTGGTTTGATTTCTGCACCAATGCGAATCATTCCATTTTCATCCAAATCTTTAGTTGCTTCTTCAGAAACATTAGGAATATCGTTAGTTAACTCTTCGTTACCTAACTTGGTATCTCTAACCTCTAATGAATATTCGTCGATATGAATAGATGTAAATATATCATCACGTACTACTTTTTCAGAAATTACAATCGCATCCTCAAAATTATATCCTTTCCATGGCATAAAGGCCACTTTCATATTTCTACCAAGTGCCAATTCTCCTTTTTGAGTTGCGTAACCCTCACAAAGTACTTGGCCTTTAGCAACCTTATCACCTTTCTCAACGATTGGCTTTAAGTTAATGGACGTTCCTTGGTTTGTTTTTCTAAATTTAACTAAAGGATACGTTTTAGTATCACTATCAAAACTTACCATTGCTTCATCTTGAGAACGCTCGTATTTAATAGTTACCTTTTCTGCATCCACATACTCAACAGTACCAGCTCCTTCAGCATTTATTAATACTCTAGAATCTGATGCTACTTGACGTTCTAAACCTGTCCCAACAATTGGTGCTTCAGGGCGTAATAATGGAACGGCCTGACGCATCATGTTAGATCCCATCAATGCACGGTTGGCATCATCGTGCTCCAAAAATGGAATTAACGATGCAGAAATCGATGCAATCTGGTTTGGTGCAACATCTGTATAATTTACACTTGAAGGTTCAATAACTGGGAAATCTCCTTCTTGACGAGAAATAATTTTCTCAGGTAGAATTTTTCCTTTCTTATCAACCTCTATGGTTGCTTGTGCAATTAACATATCTTCTTCCTCTTCTGCACTTAGGTATGTTGGTGCATTTTCAATATCTACAACACCATTTTCTACTTTACGGTAAGGAGTCTCGATGAATCCCATTGGGTTCACCTTTGCAAATACTGATAATGAAGAAATTAAACCAATGTTTGGTCCTTCAGGCGTTTCAATAGGACATAAACGTCCGTAGTGTGTATAGTGAACATCACGTACCTCAAAACCTGCTCTTTCTCTAGATAAACCACCTGGTCCTAATGCTGAAAGACGGCGCTTATGCGTAATCTCTGCCAAAGGATTAGTTTGGTCCATAAATTGAGATAACTGGTTTGTACCAAAGAATGAATTAATAACAGACGATAAAGTCTTGGCATTAATTAAATCAATAGGTGTAAATACCTCATTGTCACGCACGTTCATACGCTCACGAATAGTACGCGCCATACGTGCTAAACCAACACCAAATTGAGAAGATAATTGCTCACCCACTGTACGCACACGACGGTTAGATAAGTGATCAATATCATCAATCTCTGCTTTAGAATTGATAAGCTCTATTAAATATTTTATAATTGTTATAATATCTAATTTGGTCAAAACTTGTTTGTCCATTCCGATATCTAACTGTAATTTCTTGTTCATTCTGTAACGCCCTACTTCACCTAAAGAGTAACGTTGATCTGAGAAGAATAATTTATCAATAATGCCACGCGCTGTTTCCTCATCTGGCGGCTCAGCATTACGTAGTTGACGATAAATATGTTCAACAGCTTCTTTTTCAGAGTTTGTTGGATCTTTCTGTAATGTATTGTGAATAATGGCGTAGTCTCCTTGCTGAGCACCTTCTTTATGTAACAGAATAGTTTTTACTTCAGCTTCAAGAATTTCTTCAATATTATCTTTATCTATAACAGTGTCTCGATCTAATACAATTTCGTTACGTTCAATAGATACAACTTCACCTGTATCTTCATCAACGAAATCTTCATGCCATGTATTAAGAACACGTGCAGCTAATTTACGACCGATAACTTTCTTTAAACCAGACTTAGATACTTTAACCTCTTCGGCAAGATCAAAAATCTCTAAAATATCTTTATCACGTTCAAATCCGATAGCTCTAAATAATGTTGTTACTGGTAACTTTTTCTTTCTATCAATGTAAGCGTACATTACCTGATTAATATCAGTAGCAAATTCTATCCAAGATCCTTTAAAAGGAATTACTCTTGCTGAGTATAACTTAGTACCATTGGCATGAAAAGACTGGCTAAAAAATACACCAGGTGATCTATGTAGTTGAGATACAACAACACGTTCAGCTCCATTGATACAAAACGTACCACTTGGAGTCATGTATGGTATTGTCCCTAAATATACATCTTGTACTATTGTTTCAAAATCCTCATGTTCTGGATCTGTACAATATAATTTTAATCTTGCTTTTAAAGGTACACTATATGTTAATCCTCTTTCAATACATTCTTCAATAGAATATCTAGGTGGATCTATAAAGTAATCTAAAAATTCTAATACGAATTGATTACGCGTGTCTGTGATTGGAAAGTTCTCCATGAAGGTGTTGTACAAACCTTCAGCACCTCTTTCTTCTGACTTTGTTTCTAATTGGAAAAAATCCTGGAAGGATTTAATTTGAATATCCAAAAAGTCTGGGTAATCTGTTCTATTTACAATAGAAGAGAAATTAATTCTTTCAGCCTTTTTTGCTAACATTGTTGAACGAGATTTTTATATCATTTCTCAATTAAAACTACCTAGTTAAAACTGTTTTTTTTGCACTACCCTTCAAAATAAAAATAAACCGTAGCTAGCGCTATGCTTGATTTTTCTTTTTCGGTTATCACAAAAATCTTCAATTTTCTTAACAGTACTTTCAATTAAGAACTGATATCATTATAAAAACTAATAAAATGTATATAACGCTTATATACACAAAAGGGTTTAGGTTCTATTTCGAAAAAAATTTCGAAATAGACCTAAACCGTAAATTGTAGGTTAATTTGAGCTTACTTAAGCTCAACCTCAGCTCCTGCTTCTTCTAATTGAGCTTTTAATGCTTCAGCTTCATCTTTAGCAACACCTTCTTTAATTGGGCTTGGTGCGTCATCTACTAATCCTTTAGCATCTTTTAATCCTAATCCTGTTAATTCCTTAACTAATTTTACAACTGCTAGTTTAGAACCACCAGCAGCAGTTAATATTACGTCAAATTCTGATTTTTCTTCAGCGGCTTCACCACCTCCAGCACCACCTGCAGCAACTGCAACAGCAGCAGCAGCCGGCTCAATACCGTACTCATCTTTTAATATAGTTGCTAATTCGTTAACTTCCTTTACCGTTAGGTTAACTAATTGTTCTGCGAAATCTTTTAAATCTGCCATTTTTCTATTGTTTTAATAATGTGTGTGTTAAATATAATTTTTATTGTGTGTGTTTTGTTTTAACCTTCTCTTTCAGATAAGGTTTTTACGATTCCAGCGATTGTTCCACCACTAGATTTAAGTGCTGAGATAACATTCTTAGCAGGTGATTGTAATAATCCTATAATCTCACCGATAAGTTCTTCTCTAGACTTAATATCTACTAATGCGTCTAACAAATCATCACCAATGTAAATAGACTCCTCAATGAAAGCTCCTTTTAATAAAGGCTTTTCAGATTTTTTACGGAATTCTTTAATTACTTTGGCTGGTCCGTTTCCTGTTTCAGAATACATTACCGAAGTATTGCCTTTTAAAGTTGTTGGTAAATCACCGAAATCTTTATCCGATGCTTCCATAGCTTTCTCTAAAAGTGTATTCTTTACAACAGCTAATCTAATGTTAGATTTAAAACATGCTCTTCTTAAGTTTGAAGTTGTTGATGCGTCTAATCCAGAAATATCTGTTAAATAGATATTTGTATTATCTGCTAATTGCGCAGTCAACTCTTCAATTACTTGGGATTTCTCTTCTCTTGTCATAATATTCTAAGTTTAACTACTAACCTATTTTAGTATCAATTGATATACTTGGACTCATAGTGCTCGATAAAAAGATGCTTTTTACATACACTCCTTTAGACCCAGTTGGTTTTAATTTCATTATTGTAGTTAACAATTCTCTTGCGTTACCCACCAATTTATCAGCACTAAATGATGCTTTTCCTATTGGCGCATGTACAATACCTGTTTTATCTACCTTAAAGTCTATCTTACCAGCTTTAACCTCGCTTACAGCTTTAGCTATATCCATGGTTACTGTTCCGGTTTTAGGATTTGGCATAAGACCTCTTGGTCCTAATACTCTACCTAATGGTCCTAATTTACCCATAACGCTTGGCATAGTGACGATAACGTCTACATCTGTCCAACCATTTTTAATTTTCTCTAGGTATTCATCTAATCCTACATAATCAGCACCTGCTTCCTTAGCTTCGTCTTCTTTATCTGGAGTTACCAATGCAAGAACCTTCATATCTTTACCTGTACCGTGAGGTAAGGAAACTACACCACGTACCATTTGATTGGCTTTTCGTGGATCTACGCCCAGTCTAATTGCTAAATCTACTGAAGCATCAAATTTGGTATATGTAATCTCTTTTAATAAAGCAGAGGCCTCTTCTAAAGAATAGACTTTATTACTGTCTACTTTAGCTACTGCTTCTTTACGCTTCTTTGTTAATTTTGCCATTTCTAAAAATTTTAGTTTGGAGCGTCTCCTCCTTTAACTGTGATACCCATTGATCTTGCAGTACCTGCCACCATTTTCATAGCTGATCCGATTTCAAAGGCATTTAAATCTACCATTTTGTCTTCTGCAATCGCTTTAACCTGATCCCAAGTTACTTTTGCAACTTTACGTCGGTTAGGTTCTCCAGATCCTTTCTTTACTTTGGCCGCTTCTAATAATTGTACTGCTGCTGGTGGTGTCTTTATTATAAAATCAAAAGATTTGTCTTTATAAACAGATATTACCACAGGTAAAACTTTACCTTGTCTATCTTGAGTCCTAGCATTAAATTGCTTACAAAACTCCATAATATTCACTCCAGCGGCACCTAAAGCGGGTCCTACCGGTGGCGATGGATTCGCAGCACCTCCCCTAACTTGTAGCTTAACTACTTTGTCTATTTCTTTTGCCATTTCTTAATATTTATACGACTATTTAAATTGGAAGCTTAAACAGAACGCTATATTTAATGTAACAATTATTAAACTTTTTCTACTTGCATATAACTTAATTCTAATGGAGTTTTTCTTCCGAAAATTTTAACCATTACCTCAAGCTTTCGTTTTTCTTCATTAATCTTTTCAATAGTACCATCAAACCCGTTAAATGGACCATCGATTACTTTTACAGTTTCTCCTTTTGTAAATGGTATTGCAACGTTTGCATCTGCCTCAATTGCCAGTTCATCTACTTTACCTAACATCCTGTTTACTTCAGATTGTCTTAATGGCACTGGATCACCGCCTTTGGTTTCACCCAAAAAACCTATTACATTAGTAATTGATTTTATAATGTGCGGTACCTCACCACTTAAGTTAGCTTGCACCATTATATAACCAGGAAAATAAACTTTTTCTTTATTTATTTTTTTACCGTTACGAATTTGAATTACCTTCTCTGTAGGCACTAAAACTTGGTCTACATAATCCTCTAAACCTAATCTCGAAATTTCATTTTCGATATACGTTTTGATTTTATTTTCTTGACCACTTACGGCTCTAACAACATACCATTTTTTCTCTGACATAATCTTTTTTGTTGTTATTAGTTAATAAAGCCAAAATATGCTTTTACTGCTCTACTGAAAACAGTATCCACTCCCCAAATAGCTAATGAAAAAATAATTGAAAATACTGCTACAATTACAGTTAATCTTTGAGCTTCTGGCAAAGGTGTCCAAGACACATTATTCTTTAACTCTTCAAACGATTCTTTTACATATGTTACTATTCCTGCCATTTGATATTTATTTAAAAGTTAAAAATTTCCCTAGCTTACTAGGATACATTGTCAACTTTGTTTAGTTGCACAGGTTAAGAGTCTTGCTCTGACTGCGCTCAGCATAAACTTCTCGTTTTATACGCGTTATATTTATCGAAATTATTTCTATACATATAATTTCACCTACTTTGCACGGGTTGAGAGACTCGAACTCACGACACCTGGTTTTGGAGACCAGTGCTCTACCAACTGAGCTAAACCCGTATTAGAGCTTCACTCTTATATCCAATATTTCTATCAGAATGAGTTAACCCGTAAATAATAATCAAGGCATCCCGATATTTCGGGACACCTTAATTACATATTTAACTATGTTATTTTTAGTCTAATATCTCAGTTACCTGACCAGCACCAACAGTTCTACCTCCTTCACGGATAGCGAAACGTAAACCTACGTTCATTGCAATTGGTTGGATTAACTCAACAGTAATTGTTAAGTTATCACCTGGCATTACCATTTCAACTCCAGATGGAAGCGCAATGTTTCCAGTTACATCAGTCGTACGAACGTAAAACTGTGGACGGTAGTTATTATGGAATGGAGTGTGACGTCCACCTTCCTCTTTCTTAAGGATATAAACCTCTGCCTTAAATTTAGCGTGAGGTGTTACAGAACCTGGTTTAGTGATTACCATACCTCTAGAGATTTGATGCTTCTCAATACCTCTTAATAAGATACCAGCATTATCACCAGCTTCTCCTCTATCTAATATTTGACGGAACATCTCAATACCAGTAATAGTAGAATTTAATTTTTCAGCACCCATACCAATAATCTCAACAGGATCACCAGTGTTAGCTACACCAGTTTCAATACGACCTGTTGCAACTGTACCACGACCTGTAATTGAGAATACGTCTTCGATAGGCATTAAGAAAGGCTTATCCATTTCACGAACAGGCTCCTCAATCCAAGCATCAACTTCTTTCATTAATTCCATTACGGTATCAACCCACTTTTGTTCACCGTTAAGTGCTCCTAAAGCAGAACCTGCTACTACAGGTCCATTATCACCATCATACTCATAGAATGATAATAAATCTCTGATTTCCATTTCTACTAATTCTAATAATTCTTCGTCATCAACCATATCCACTTTATTCATGAATACGACTATACGAGGAATCCCTACCTGACGACCAAGTAAGATGTGCTCACGAGTTTGTGGCATAGGACCATCTGTTGCCGCAACAACTAAAATAGCACCATCCATTTGTGCAGCACCAGTAACCATGTTCTTTACGTAATCCGCGTGACCTGGACAGTCAACGTGAGCGTAATGACGGTTTGCCGTTGCATATTCTACGTGAGACGTATTAATTGTTATACCTCTTTCTTTTTCTTCTGGTGCATTATCAATTTGATCAAATGATCTTGCTTCAGATAAACCTGCATCAGCTAATACTTTAGTAATAGCAGCAGTTAAAGTTGTTTTACCGTGATCTACGTGTCCAATAGTACCTATGTTAAGGTGTGGTTTTGAACGATCGAAAGTTGCCTTTGCCATGTTTAATTTATTTTAATCTTAATTTATATTAATTTGTTAATCTTTATTCTAAATCTATCTTAGAAAAAAAGAGCCAATGACGAGATTTGAACTCGTGACCTCTTCCTTACCAAGGAAACGCTCTACCCCTGAGCTACACCGGCGTAAAGTGTTTAGTTTCTCATTAAATTATTAATGAGATTCCTGCCTTCGCAGGAATTTTAGAGCGAAATACACACCTTGAGCGTGACGACATTCGCTTTGAGCGAGAGACCAGGTTCGAACTGGCGACATTCAGCTTGGAAGGCTGACGCTCTACCAACTGAGCTACTCTCGCATTTACAATTAAGCTTCCTTAATTAATGGTATTCAATATTTCAATTTCATGTTTTATTTAAATCACCTCACATTGCTCGGTAATCTTGAATTGACAACCCAATTCAAAACATTTTTTATGCAATTTTACAAAAGCTACATATTAAAATTCATTCATGTTTTTTAGAGATTACTTCGCTTCGCTAAGTGATCCTGGATTGGTGACCCAATCCAAAGAATTTTTTAACGCAGTTTTACAAAAGCGAACTTTTGACAACTTCTTATAAAAAAAATTCTTTGTGGGGAGAGCAGGATTCGAACCTGCGAAGGTGAAACCAACAGATTTACAGTCTGTCCTCGTTGGCCGCTTGAGTATCTCCCCAAATTATCAAAATTTCAAATTTCTAAAACTCACTTTTCACACTGAAAATGAACTTTAAAAGAGCCGATGGAGGGACTCGAACCCACGACCTGCTGATTACAAATCAGCTGCTCTAGCCAGCTGAGCTACATCGGCTTTTATTACTTTTTATGCCTCAAAAAAAGACCATAAAAAAGTCCGCTATTTCTAACGGACTGCAAATGTAGTGTTTTATTTATTTATTCAAAACATTTTTGAAAAAATTTTAATCAAGTTCTTGCTCTTAATTTTTCCTTTCTTTTTTTGATTTGTCTTTCCAAGGAGGCAATTGCTATATCTGCACCTTCTTCAAAAGATTTGCATTGTTTTTTAACTATAAAACTGTCACCTGGAACACTTACTTTAGCTTCAAAAATTTTATTTTCTTTATCACTTGTGTTTTCAACTTTTAAATACACATCTGACTGAATTATCTTATCATAAAACATATCTAATTTATCCATTCGTTTCTGAATGAAATCAATCAGCTTACTATCTGCATTAAAATTTACGGATTGGGTGTTTACTTTCATGAATTTTATTTTAAGTTAAACTTAACGAAGATTTCTAGGGTGTGATTTAGCATATACCTTTTTTAATTCCGCTATACTGTTATGAGTATAAACTTGTGTTGCTGCTAAACTGGTATGCCCAAGAAGTTCTTTTACTGCATTTAAATCAGCACCTTTATTTAGTAAATGTGTTGCAAAGGAGTGCCTTAATACATGTGGACTACATTTTGCTTTAGAAGATGCTTCACTAAAATACTTATTTATTATTCTGTAAACAAGTTTTTCGTAAATTATAAAACCTTTTTTTGTTAAAAACAAAACGTCTTTATCTTCAATTTTTATCAGTTGATTTCTGTAATCTACATATCTTTCTAAGGATTTTATCAGTGGTTCTATTAAGGGTATATAACGTTCCTTATTACGTTTCCCCAAAACCTTTATTTGTTTGTTACTAAAGTCTATATCTAATACTTTTAAATTTACAAGCTCTATTCGTCTTATTCCAGTGGCATAGAATAATTCTATGATTAGGTGATTTCTTGCACTTTCAAAATCTGTAACTTCGATTGTATCTTCTAGCACTAATTTCAATTCTTGTTCTGAAAAAGGCAACTGCACTTTCTTTCCTACCTTTAAGGCTTTATGCTGCTTTAAGGGATTGACTTTTATATCTTGAATTTTTAATAAAAATTTAAAATATGTATTTAATGACGATACTTTTCTGTTGATTGTTCGGTTTGTAATACCACTATCCACCAATTCTACTATCCATTGTCTAATCTCTGAATAACCCACTTTTGAAATAACCGTGGAATCATGATGTTCTTTTAAGAATTCTTGAAATTTTTGTAAATCTCTTTGATATGCTAGAATTGTATGCTTAGAATATTTCTTTTCTAATAGTAAATAATCTGTAAATGCGCTAAGGCTCATGCGTCTCTCTATTGATTATTAAATATAACGGTTTACTTCTATTAAAGTTAAGTTTTGAGTAAAAAACATCCTGCATAAAACAGGAATCCGATTTATATTTTAAGAAACAACTATGTGGCTGGCTTATAATCTTTATTATCAATGACCATCTTAGCAATTATTTCTTTAAGAATCTCTGAAGTACCTCCACCAATTGGTCCTAAACGGCTATCTCTAGCCATACGCGCTAAAGGATATTCTTCCATATAGCCATAACCACCTAAAAACTGAAGGCAGTGATAAATAACATCATCTGCCATTTTAGTAGATTGTAGCTTAGACATTGTCGCTTCTTTAACTACATAATCTCCCATATCTAAACGCTTAGCGACATAGTAATTAAATTGTTTACATATCTCCATTTGTGTTTCACAATCTGCGTATGTATGCCTTAAGGCCTGAAATTTATCTATCGTTCTGCCAAAGGCAGTTCTTTCAGACATGTATTGTTTTGCATATTCTAAAGCATATTCTGCTCTAGCATGTGCATTTATTCCCATAATTAGTCGCTCTAGTGCGAAGTGCTGCATAATGTATGGAAACCCTTGATTCTCTTCTCCCATTAAATTAGAAGCGGGAATTTCAACATTGTCAAAAGCTATCTCTCCTGTATCTGATGCTCTCCAACCTAATTTATCTAATTTTGTAGCAGAAATACCTGGTGTATCTCTATCCAATACAAAAATACTAATGCCTTTATTACCAAGCTCAGGTTTTGTTTTAGCAGCTACAATTAAATAATCGCTATATACTCCGTTTGTAATAAAGGTTTTAGAGCCATTAATTACGTAGGTGTCTTCTTTTTTAACAGCAGTTGTTCGCATACCTGCTACATCACTACCACCAAAGGGTTCTGTAATACAAAGACAACCTATTGCATCACCTAGAGCACTTGGTGTTAAGTACTTTTCTTTTTGCTCGTGATTGCCTTCCTTATTCAAATGGGTCATTGCTAAATACGCATGTGCCCACATTGCAGCTGCAAACCCACCAGAGTTGATACGTTGCATTTCTTCGAGAAAAATTACAGTATAAAATAAATCTAAATCTAAGCCACCATAAGCTTCAGGTGTTGCTAAACCAAAATAGCCCATATCTCCGAATTTCTTCCAGATGAAACGTTCTATGTGACCTGTTTCTTCCCATTTTTCGATATGTGGCACAACTTCTTTTTTTAAAAAATCTCTAAGACTTTCTCTAAATAAATTATGCTCTTCTGTGAAATATAAATTAGACATCTATTGTATTTTATTATAGATGCAAATATAACTTAATTATCTCGATTTTTTTGACTGGAAAATCTTCAACTTTTGTTAATTCTTCTAAAGATTTGAAGCCTTCTCGTAGTGTTCGTTCTTCGATAATATTGTTTGCAACTTCATAATCTATATATTGAATTCTTACTAACTCATCGCGAGATGCCGTATTTAAATTAAACTTTGTAATTACTCTAGGAGTTTTAACTGTGAAATCATTTTTAATACGCTCTATAACTTCTGGTGATAATCCCCAAACTTCAGAAATCTCTATATCTGCAATAAAACCTCCTTTAAATTTATTTCTGTATTTAATGATTCGCTCAGATAGCTTTTCGCCTACTCCATATACTTTTTGTAATTGATTAGCAGTCGCAGTGTTTAAATCTATTTTCTGAGCATATGTTTTTGGTGAATTGTTATTTGAATATGAATTAGAGTAATTTGTTTTAGGCTTTGGATTTGTCACCCAATCTGGAAATTTGAAGTAAGGCGAAATTGTAGCTAATAACGAATCTGAAACATTTGTAACCTTTTGAAAATCCTTTGCAGAATTCACCCATTGATTACCATCTCTAAATTTATGTAATCGATCTATTTCTTCATTAGACATACCTAAAGTGTAGCCTTTGTAATCTGTGATGTAATTAGGATTGAAAGGGTAGATTTTTGGTTTACTATTTTGGAGTTCAACGTTTCTTAAAGAGTCTAACTCATTTCTAAATACATCTAATTCTTCTGTATTTTTAATCGCTTCATCTTTAGAAAAATCACCAAAAGCATAAACGCACTGCGCTATTACTATAATTGCAAGTAATAAAAAAATCCCACCTCGTTGTTTATTAGAAAACTGGAAGTGGGATTTCATATGATATAATATTTTTTATGCTTTTCTCGCTTTTATAGCATCCATATATTTTTTTAATTCTTCTTTCACTTTCGGTGCTAAAATCGCTAGACCTATCATGTTAGGAACCATCATAGCAAAAATCATAGCATCAGAGAATCCGATAACCGAACCTAAACTTGCTGCTGCACCAATAATGACGAATACACAAAAAATCACTTTATAAGTATATTCAGCCTTTTTAGTTCTTCCGAATAAATAAGACCATCCCTGAAAACCATAATAAGACCAAGAAATCATAGAACTAAATGCAAATAAAACAACCGCAACGGTTAACACATAAGGGAACCAAGAAATTGATGATGCGAATGCACTTGATGTTAATAAAATTGCCTGCGCATCATTTGCAGGTGGATTTAATGGGTCTACAAAACCTGTAATAATTAATACTAATGCAGTCATTGTACAGACGACAACAGTATCTATAAAGGGTTCTAATAAAGCCACCATTCCTTCACTGGCTGCATATTTTGTTTTAACTGCTGAATGCGCAATAGAAGCCGAACCAATACCTGCTTCGTTAGAAAATGCGGCACGTCTAAATCCTTGGACTAATACACCAACTGCTCCACCAGCAATTCCTTCTGGGCTAAATGCTCCGTTCCAAATTTGCGCAAAGGCAGATCCAATTAAATCATAGTTGGCAAAAATTACAAATAATGATGCTGCAACATATATCACTACCATAAATGGTACTATCTTATCAGTTACTTTGGCTATTTTCTTTATTCCGCCAATAATAACAATACCAACTAATACGGCCATTACTAGACCAAATAACCAACCCTTATCATGTAAGAAAGATTCGTTTCCACCAGTGATGTGCTCTACCAATTGAAAGGCCTGATTTACCTGAAACATATTGCCACCACCAAAAGATCCTCCGATTACAAATATTGCAAAAAGGACCGCTAAGACTTTTCCTAAGCCAGCCATACCCTTAGACTTTAAACCTTTAGTTAGATAATACATTGGGCCACCATACACTGTTCCATCTGCCTCTATATCTCTATATTTTACACCAAGCGTACATTCAACAAATTTAGATGCCATACCTAAAAGACCTGCGATAATCATCCAAAATGTTGCACCAGCTCCACCTATGGAAACTGCAATGGCTACACCAGCAATATTACCCAAACCAACTGTTGCAGATAATGCTGCGGTTAAGGCTTGAAAGTGTGACACTTCACCATCATGATCTTCAATTTTAATAGTTTCAATGGCATCACCACCAGGTGTGGAATCACCAGCAACTGCCAGTGGTATTTCAGATTTATCTAAATCATCATATTTTCCTCTAACAATATTTACAGATGTAAAAAAACCTCTGAAATTTATAAACTTAAAATAGAAAGTAAAGTATAAAGCTCCGATTATCAATGGAAATAATACCCAAAACACTTGCACACCTCCACCAAAATCAATTTGATAAAAAATAAAATTTACAAACCACCCTGTTGCATTACCAAAAGCTTCATCAATTTTCTGGTCAATACCCACTTCTTGGGCTTCTTGCGCAAAATTTAATAATGGTAGGAGTAAGGCAAAAATTGAAAGAAGATATTTCTTCATGAGTGTAGTTGTTAGTTAGTTTTTATATAAGAGCTGACAAGATGCTAAAAAATTTTGAGTTTATAAAGCATCAGACGTTAAAATGGTTGACAGACCTATGTGATATCATATTCAGAATTTAGCTTTTCTATTTGTTCTGGCCTACCTAAAACAATAATTTTAGAACCAGGCACTAACTTTGTGTTTGCCTCTGGATTAACAATATATTCACCTTTATCATCTTTAAAACCAATAACTGTACAACCTGTTTGGCTGCGCAAATCTAAATCGCGTATAGTTTTTTCTTGAGTTGCGTTGTAGAGTTGTTCTACTTTTACTTCTTCAATATTTATGTTTCGTTTTCCAACTACACCCAGATTATCAATAAACTCAATTAAATCTGGTATTACTACTAAAGATGCCATATGGTCTCCACCAATTCTATCTGGAAGAATCACATTATTAGCACCTGCCAATTTTAATTTGTTATATGAGGTTTCTTGAGATGCTCTACTTATTATTACTAAATCACTTTTTATTTGTCTTGCAGATAGTACTACAAATAAATTATCAGCATCACTTGGTAAGGCACATATAATAGTACTTGCACGTTCTATACCTGCTTCTACTAGAATCTCGTCTTCGTTGGCATTACCCAATACAAACGACAGATCATCTTGTTGAAATTTTTCAATAACATCCTTACTTCTCTCAACAATGACAAAGGGCTTATTGTAGGCTAGTAATTTTTTAGCTACTTGCTTACCATTGCGTCCATAACCACATATAATAATATGGCTAGACATATCATCTATTCTCTTTTGCATCTTACGTTGTTTTATGTCTTCAAAATTATTTCTACTAAGAATGTATTCAGTGATTATGGAGATGGCGTAACCTACTATCACAACACTAGACAATATTAAAAATATAGTGAAAATTTTACTTTCTGTATCTAAAGGATTAACTTCTGCGAAACCTACAGTTGTCACTGTAATTACTGTCATATAAATAGCATCAATCCAACTATAATCAGCAATATAACGATAGCCTAAAACTCCTACGCATATTACAATAAAAAGTAGAATAATTGCTGTATATATTTTAGATCTAAAAAGCTTAAGTAATGGATTATCTATATTCATAAATCGAAAACCGAAGACCGTTTAGTGTAAATTATATCTTTAATGCGCATCCAAAACGCTAAGAACAAATATAGAGCAAAGCCAAAGCCTACAGTAACAAAAGTAAGGTACATAAATGATGTCCTCACAATTTTGGCTCTAATTCCTAACCGATCTGCAATACGCTGGCAAACGTAATAGCCTCGTTTTTGAAAATAATGTAGTAAGATGTAAAACCCTTTCATAGTGCAATATATATCAAAAAGCTCATTTTTTAACTATAAGACTATTGCCAACGGCACATTGCAAGCATTTATTTTTATCGCAATATTGATTTTTTAACTGTAGTAAACCCTGTGAGCTTAACGCATTTTTTTCTAAAGGTTTTAGTTCCAAGAATTTCTTAATAATACTATTATTTTCAATTTTAATTTGTTTTATGAGTTGAAACAAATCACTATCTATATCTTGTCCTTGCGCTTTGGCGTAACTAAATTTTAGTGGAATTATAGTATTAATAATTAATAAATCTATAAATGGCTTGGTTAATTTTTTTCTTGAAATTTTTGAGGTTTTTGCAAACGTGTAATGTGTCATCCAAAAATCTGTAACACCAATATTAAACAGTTTATAAAAGTCTTCGCGTGTGTTTAGCTTCATGATTTTTGAAAACAATTGATGCTCTAAAGTAAAGAGGTTAGCAAATTGCGATAAACGAATGGTCGGAAAGTTTGGTGGTCGCAACCTAAAAAACTGAAGGGGTAATACACCGTGATTGTTAAGTTTAAATTTCTGCTTTAAAAATTGATGATTTCTTTTTAATTCTAGATAGTAAGCGTCCTCTATATCTTCCAATAATAAATGGGCTTGTCCAAATAACAAGGCTTCTAATTCTACAACATTATTTTGAAGTTTTCGCACAACAGAAAAATCTAATGAATTTGCCAAACTCAAAAATGGTTCACCATTTACTTTAAGTCCAAAATTCTTTAATAGCATTTTAAAGAGTACAGCTTCCCAGTCATTATTAGATTTTGTTAGCATCTGTGAGATATCGTCCGATTTACGTTCTAAACGCTCAATAAATAACCGTTCTAGCCAATTGTTGAGTAGAAAATCGTCAGTCTCACCAAAATGGGTTTCACAATTAATCCAAGATTTAGACTGCATTAATTGCTGATAACTCATTAGCAACTCTTTATGGACATAATGTTTCAATTCTAGCGTAGGAATTTCAGAATTATCCTTTCTAAAAATTTCGGTATCGTGCTCCCAAACCACATGCAGAATTACATTATCGTAAGCCTTATCGGTTTCGTGATTATGCACGTACCAATCAGATGATTTTATATGAATTTCAACATTACCAGCCCAAAGTTGCTCTGCAATAGTTAATTGTGAATTAAAAAAATCTGGACCAGCATTATGGTTATGCTGCCCTAAATTTTTTATGGAAATGATGTCATCTTTAACAGTTTTTAAGTGAGATGAATCGAAGGCTTTATGTTTCCATATGTAATGAAGAAAATCCTCTTGCATAGCACTAAAATAGAAATTTTATACAGGTTTCTAACTAAAATTTTTATAAGAAATTTATTTAGTTAACACTCGTTAACCTAAAATATTAGCTTAATTCTCAATTTTATAGCATCTTTGGTTTTAGTTAACATTCAACACTTACAAATTATGAAAAACTTACTTCTTATTTTTATTTTTATTTTCGCTTTTACTATTCAGAACACAGAAGCGCAAGGCCTTAAAATTGATGAAACAACCGTTATTAAAGATGTTGAAGGCAAAACGATTTCCATAGATGCTTTTTCAAAATTAATGGGTTCTGGCAAGTGGATGATAGACCAAAAGACTGATGAGGATGGCGAAAATTACATACAACTAAGAAAAGCTACAGCAGCAGAAAAGGAGTTAATTCTAAACATGATGAAGCAGAATATGAGCGACTCTGATTTGGTTGGCAAAACTGCTTCAGCATTTAAACTCACAGATATGGACGGTAATATAATTACTACAGAGAATACTAGAGGTAAAGTTGTTGTATTTAACTTTTGGTTTACAACGTGCAAGCCTTGTATTAATGAAATTCCCGAATTAAATGAAGTACATAAAAAATATAAAGACAACACTAATATTGTATTTGCGTCTATTACTTTTAACAAAAAAGAGGCTGTTGAAGGCTTCTTGCAAAAATATCCTATCAATTATCCTGTAATTACGGATGATGAGAATACTATTTCGGCATTCGGTATTAACGGCTATCCAACCAATCTTATTATTGGTAAGGATGGAAAAATTGCAGATTCTGTAATGGGAGGCTTTCCAATGATTGGAGAACATATTGAAAAAGCTATCGAAGCTGCCTTAGAAGCTGAATAATAAAGAATTTAGTGTATCAATAACCTGTTTAAAGTTTTAACTTTTTTATACAAAAGCTTTTAGCTAATTTTAGAAACAAAATTCATTATTATGAAAAAATTAATTTTACCTCTCTTTCTATGTGTTACCCTATTTAGTTGTAGTAGAGATGAAGATCGTAATTATTCTGCTGTAGAAAATTTTGTTGGTCAGTGGGAATTGCAAAGCAGAGTTTTAGACAATACCACTCCTGTGCCTACGGATGATGAAAAATTAATTTTTAGAGACGATACTGATATTAGAGATTTTAAAGGCATTTTTACTTTAGAGACTACCGAAATCACTTCTGGTACATTTAGCATTACAGACCAAGGTGACGTATTGAATTTTGAATCCTTTAATGGCACAACCATTTCTTATAGATTTATATTAAATACTATTACGCTAAATTTAAGTGGAACTAACGAAGATGGTGATTTGATTGATGAAGTTTGGACTAAGGTGAGCAATTTTGTGGACTAGAAATTTAAGATAATTAAACTAATTTTATTTTAATTAAATACCGAAAACATTATCTAAAACATTAAAAATCCTGAGAGAAACTCAGGATTTTTAATGTTTTATTATTTGCAATTCTATGATGCTTAGTATTGCATTTTACGTTCGCAAAGTTTATTCAATGTAACCCATCTCGCGCATCCACTCATCATTAAACATTTTACCCACATAACGACTTCCATGATCGTGAAAAAGTACTACGACAACATCATCTTTCTTAAACTGTTCTTTTAATTGCAATACCCCTTTTATGGCTGCACCTGCTGAGTTTCCTAAAAACATACCTTCTTCTTTGGCTAATTTTTGTGTAAAAACTGCCGCGTCTTTATCGGTTACTTTGGTAAAGCCATCAATGATATCAAAATTTACATTGGCTGGTAAAATATCTTCACCAATACCTTCTGTTACGTAGGGATAAATTTCTTTTTCATCAAAAATACCAGTTTCGTGATATTTTTTAAATACAGAGCCATAGGTGTCGATTCCCCAAATTTTCACCTTTGGGTTTTTCATTTTTAAATAACTACCTACACCAGATATGGTTCCACCAGTGCCAACACCAACAACAAAATGTGTTATTTTACCATCGGTTTGCTTCCAAATTTCTGGACCTGTAGATTTAAAATGTGCTTTGCAATTACTAGGATTATCATACTGATTAACATACCAAGAGTTTGGTGTTTCTTTTCCTAATCGCTTAGATACCGAATAATAACTACGAGGATCAGTTGGCTCAACATCTGTTGGGCAAACAACAACCTCAGCACCAACAGCTCTAAGGATATCCATTTTTTCTTTAGACTGTTTATCGCTTATTACGAAAATACATTTGTAGCCTTTTACGATTGCCGCAAGTGCTAATCCCATACCTGTATTTCCAGAAGTCCCTTCTATAATGGTTCCACCTGGCCTTAGCCTTCCATCTGCTTCAGCATCTTCTATCATCTGCAAAGCCATGCGGTCTTTAACCGAATTCCCTGGATTAAATGTTTCGTATTTAGCGAGTACCAAACATGGTAAGTCTTCTACCAATTTGTTGAGCTTAACCATTGGTGTGTTTCCTATTGTGCCTAGTATATTTTCTGCGTAATCCATAGTTGTTTTTTGACGATGCAAAGGTACATTAAATGATATGTTTTAATGAAATAGAACTTATTAATGTTTTGTTATCAAAATTGAAGGGGAAATTATTTCACAGAGTCACACATAGAAGACACAAAGTTACACAGAGAAAAAAAAATTGTTTGAGCACTAGCCAGAATATATTCTCCTTTGGGGAAATCACAGAACATTGGAAAAGCAATACATTTGAACAAGGGTCTTCTAATCAAACCGAATAGCCTTAACAGGTGAAATTTTAGAAATGATAATTGACGGAATCAATAACATTAGCAAACATGCTATAAATGTACCAATATTTAATGCTACGATATAATCCCAGCTTATATAAACTGGTGCTTCGCTAACATAATATGTATCTGGATTTAACTTAAAAAGCTTAAAGTGTTTTTGAGCAAATAAAATGCCTAAACCAAGTATATTTCCCCAAAGCAAACCCAAACCAATAAGGTAAGACGCGTTGTAAAGAAATACTTTTCTTATCGTCCAGTTAGAACTTCCCAAGGCTTTTAAAATACCTATCATTTGAGTACGTTCTAAAATTAATACCAACAAAGCCGTAATCATATTAATACCTGCGACGATAATCATAATGGCTATAATGCCATAAGTATTATTATCAAAAATTTTGATCCACTCAAAAATAGTATAGTATTTTTTATCTATAGCTCTAGAATTTAATTCTGAGGGAATATATTTAAAAACAGCTTGTGATTTTGCTTCTAATTCTGAAAAATCATCAATAAAAACTTCAAAATTACCGATTTGGTCAGCATCCCACTTGTTAATACGTTGAAGGTGTCTTATATCTGCAACACAGAATTTTTCATCTAAATCTTGAAAACCAGAATTATAAATACCAACAATCTTATAATTTAGTATTCGAGGTCTATCGTTAAGCGGATTACCAAATAAAGTTTGAAACGCATCACCAACATTAAAGCCTAAACGATTTGCCAAATAACTCGAAATTAAGATATCTTCATTCCGCTCTTTAGTAAAATCGGGTAAACGACCTTCAACAAGAAAATCTTTAAAATACTCCCAATTATAATCTGCTCCTACACCTTTTATTACAACACCTTCAAAATCAGTTTCTGTTCTAATCACAGCAAATTTTTGTGCCACTCCTTGCACATGTTTTATGCCTTCAATGGTTTTAAATTCTGGATAAAAATCTTGATTTATGGAAATAGGTACCTGAGATTCGTCCGACGCATTGGTATCATAATTGGTAATTTCTATATGGCCGTTAAAAGCTACAACTTTATCTCTTATTTTTTGCTGAAGCCCTAAACCAGTAGCAATGGCAACAAGCATTACAATTATACCTATAGCAATTGCTGCAATACCAATTTTAATTATTGGTGCCGAAACACTACTTTTATACGCTTTATTGCCAATAATGCGTTTTGCTATAAATAACTCGAAATTCAAACTTATATATGCGTTTTAAGGTTTTCAAAAATACAGTTTTATTCCCTATTATTATCGGGATTGTCTTGGTAGTAGTTTCTTGTGGGAATCAGAAGAAAACGGATAGCACCTCGACTGCGCTCAGTGTGATAAAATCGGATGAGAGCATAAAACAGAATGACAAAGCCATTGTAGTAGGTGCCAATAGAACGGAACAGTATTTACCTTTATTGCAAGGCAAACGTGTTGGTATTGTTGCGAATCAAACGAGTGTAATATTTGAAAAAGAAATACCTATAAAAATAGAAGTAACTAAAAGTCTCTCAGGTCAGCACAAGCCATTAGAAACGGTCGTAAAATTAAACCAACATTTAGTTGATTCTCTTTTAAAGTTAGGTGTTAACATCAAAAAAGTATTCTCTCCAGAACATGGTTTTAGAGGTACTGCCGATGCTGGTGAATTAGTAAAGGATGGCAAAGACACGAAAACTGGACTGTCTATTTATTCGCTACACGGTAAACATAAAAAACCAACAAAAGCACAGCTTGAGGATCTCGATATTATGGTTTTTGATATTCAAGATGTTGGTGTTCGGTTTTACACGTATATTTCAACATTGCACTATGTTATGGAAGCTTGTGCCGAAAATAATATGCCGCTTGTAATTCTAGATCGGCCAAATCCTAATGGTAATTATAGTGATGGTCCTACTTTAGAGAAAGCGCATAGTAGCTTTTTGGGTATGCACCCAATTCCGTTGGTACATGGCATGACGATTGGTGAATATGCCCAAATGATTAATGGCGAAGGTTGGTTGAATACTGGTGTTATTTGTGATATTAAGGTTGTTGAAATGAAAAACTACACTCATGAAAGCACTTATAGTTTACCCATAAGACCTTCTCCTAATTTACCAAACGACCAAGCGATAACATTATATCCTAGTTTGGGCTTGTTTGAGGGCACAACCATAAATGCTGGTAGAGGTACTGAATTTCAGTTTCAACGTTATGGCTCTCCAATTTTAGATAAAAATCATTATGAATTTGAGTATACACCAATTGCTAATTTTGGTGCTAAATATCCCAAGCATCAAAATGAAATGTGTTATGGTGTTGATTTATCTGATGTGAATGCAGAACGACGCTTCACTTTAAAATATATTATGGATGCCTATAACCATGCTACTGATAAGTCTAAAGTTTTTAATACTTCTAATTTTACTGCTCATGCTGGCACTGAGAAATTACAACAACAAATTGAGGCTGGTTTAAGCGAAACTGAAATTAGAGCAACTTGGGAGGCGGATTTAAAGGCTTTTAAAACTATGCGTAGTAAGTATCTCATTTATGATTAAACTATTCATTACTTGTTTGCACAACCTCCACAGGTCTAACAGCAACGATATCTTCTGAAATTACTTTAATAGGTATTTGCTTTGGAATATCCTTTAAAATTCTAACTACAAACACAAATCGTTTAGGCGATTGTACAGCAATTAAAACATGTTTGCCTTTGCTTAATTTGTTTAATGGTAATTTATATGTTGTAGAATCTATATAGAAATCGAATTCTCTTCCTTGTTCTTTATTTATAGAATAGAGATAGTTAATTTTTGTATCACTTTTAAGGATTAGAGTGTCACCCGTTCTATTTAACTTCTGGATTAAACCTTTAGCTTGGATATTCCTATTTTTTTCGAGTTTAGCATAATGCTCTTGTGCCTGAAGTGTGTAGCTTAATAAAAAAATGAGGATAATAACGAGACAGATACGGATTAAATTTTTCAATATTTTAAAGTATAAAATTAGACATGAGTTTGTCTTATCTCAACACTACTTTAAATTAATTAATCCTGAAACAAACATAAGAAGTTTCCGAAATTGTGATGCAAAACATCCATAAACTACATAAATATCCGAAGAACGGTATTATTTTGTTGATAAGGTGTTGAAAACTTTATTGCGATCTAATGTTTAAAAGGCGATCTGGATAATCTGTAATGATGCCATCTACATTCCAACGTAGCATTTTAAACATGTCTTGTTCTTCGTTTACGGTCCATGGAATGATCTTGTAACTGTCTTTCTGATAACTACTGATATTTTCTGAAGACAATAATTTGAAGTAAGGACTTATAATCTCTGGCTTGTAGGATAAGGCGTTTAGTTTCTCAGCGATACTTTCATTTTCATCAACAAGTAATGCTACTTTCATTGTTGGTGACTGTATTTTAATTTCTTCGAGAATTGCCAAATCAAAAGACTGAAGGTTCACATCATCAAATCTATTGTGTTTTTCTATTTCATCCAAAACTAGCTTTACATAAGCGTCTGGTTGTGGCGTATAAATACCATAATAAGACGGTTCTGATTTAATTTCGATATTGAATTTTACATCAGAGTTTTTAGACTTTGCTAGATCAAAAACTTCAGATAATAATGGCTTGTAGGTTTTTAATTTTTTCTGCTCACGAAATCTCGAATGAAATTTTGAACCACAATCATACTGTTTAATTTCATCGTAAGTGAGTAGATATAGGTTTATCTTCTCTTCAACTTCTGATATTACAGCTGTTTCGGGTATCTCGCAAATCACAGGATTCATATAAGGCTCGTGAGTTACCACAACCTTATTATCTTTTGTAATCGCAATATCAAGCTCTAAGGTTGTTACGCCTAAATCAATCGCTTTTTCGAATGCTGGTAATGAATTTTCGGGTAGTAAACCTCTACAGCCTCTATGTCCTTGAATATCTAGTTTTGTTTCAGAATTGCAGCTCATAAAAAAAGTAGTTGAAATGATGCAAAAACTATTTATCAAGATCTGCAGATAGTGTTGGTTTTTCATAATTCTGAAAGGGTTGTTTCAGCAGTTCTTTAATGCTACTATTCTTTTTTTCGTCTGGGAAGACATCTACACCATAAATTAAATCTTCTCTATTGAGATACATGTACGTTCCGAAGATACGGTCCCAAATACTAAAAATATTTCCGTAGTTAGAATCTGTGTAAGGCAATCTGTAATGGTGATGTGTTTTGTGCATATCTGGTGATACGATGATATAGCTTAAGGCTTTATCCAATTTTTTAGGCATTTTAATATTAGCATGTGTTAGTTGTGTAAATACCAAAGATAAAGACTGATATAAAAATACCAAGGCTATTGGTGTGCCTGCTACAAATACACCTAAAAGTGTAAACGCAAACCTAATAACACTTTCTATTGGATGATGCCTATTTGCTGTTGTCGTATCTACCTTATGATCTGTGTGATGCACCAAATGAATCATCCAAAGTGGTTTTACCTTATGCTCAACAAAATGTGCCAAATAAGCTCCAAAAAAATCAAGCAATAGAACTCCTAACAGCGCATATAGCCAAAGTGGCATTGCAGGCAACCAATTAATGATGCCAAAATTATTAGCTTTTACCCAATCTGCTGTACCAAGCAATAAAAAGGCTAGTGAAAAATTTATAATAATCGTAGTAAGGGTAAAAAAGAGGTTAGGTATAGCGTGTTTCCACTTTTTGTATTTAAACTTAAATAATGGTAATCCGCTTTCTAGCAACCAAAAAAAGGTGAGACCACCAACCAATATAATGCTTCTATGCGATGATGGAATAGTCTCAAAATAGGTGATAATCGTTTCCAAAGATGGTTTAAGAATTAAGGTTTATGATTAATTGTGCTTTCTTCAAATTTACTAAAGAAACTTTAGATTTCCATAGTTCAGCATTCTTTTCATCCTTTGTAATTCTATATGTGGTGTAATATAAAAAAGCGATAAGTGGCTCATTATTGTTTTCTATCTCACTAGCTCCCATCCGTTTTAACTGACGTAATACCTTTTTTGGTTTCTTTAGGATTAAATCTTGCTGTATATCAAGTAACTCACAACGTTGTAATAAAACCAATGGTTCATCAGCGCTTTCTTTTGCAGCTAATACCTTTGCTTCATTCAAATAAATAGTTGATAATTTTATAAGTAACGGTCTCACTGTTTTACTTGCATACATTGCAAAATCAATGTATTTAGCTGTCAAATAATAAGCAGAATAAAAATTCTTGTCATTTGAATAGTTCTTCATTTCTGTTGAAATATAAGCCGTATCTAGAGCATAGGTTAGGATTAGTCTTGTAATATTTTCATAATTGTCTGTAAAGTCAGACACATTTAAAATATTACCATTCGTATCCATAATTTTTATGGAATCGTCATTAAATTTATCGATGTAATTTTGACTTCGCTTTCCTTCAATGGCTTCATATAAATCTGCATATTCAACTTCGTTAACTATAACAGGTACAAAATATTTCCAAATTAGTGGACTCAAATTCTCATCTTCAAATAAGTTTTCAATAAAAACGTTTCTACCTTTATCATCACTTACAAATACAGGATAAGGATATTTTGTAGTTTCTTCCCAAACCATTAATACCATTTTATCCTCTACTGAAGCTAATTTTTGTGCAATACCTAAATCTGTCATCCAAGCTTGCGAATGACATAATTGTACTGTACATAAAATGATTAATAATCTTATAAATACGTTTTTCATTACCTTTTTTCTGTAATGCATCAAAAATTATTCCGAATATTTAAAATTTAATGCGCTTTTTCATTTCTTCTACAATGTTATAAGCTGCTGGGCAAATCTCCATGTTCTTCAGAGTTAAATTAGATATTTGCTGAAACTTCTTTCGGTCTGTATGCGGAAATTCTCTACACGCTTTTGGTCTCACCTCGTAAATAGAACAATAATTATCTGCTCCTAGAAAAATGCAAGGTACGGACTGCAATACATAATCATTCTCTTCATCTAATCGCAAGTAGGTTTCTGTAAATTGCTGCGCTTTCATTCTAAAAGACTTGGCAATACGCTGAATATCTTTAGCTGTAAACAATGGTCCTGTGGTTTTACAACAATTAGCACAATTTAAACAATCGGTTCGTTTAAACTCTGCGTCGTGTAATTCTTGCATCACATAATCTAACTGTTTTGGCGGCTTCTTTTTTAGCTTCGTAAAAAAGGTTTTATTTTCCTTATGCTTATCTTTGGCGAGCTTTGGAAGGTGATTGATTTGGTCTTGCATAGTGTAAAAATACAAATTTACACGTCATTACAAGAAACCTTTCGACTACGCTCAAGGCAGGCTTAAGTGACGTGGTAGTTTTATAAATTGAAGCATGCAGATTGCTTCACTCTATAGGAAATGACGCAAATATGAAAGACATCTTCGGAAAAGCATTATTAGATTATTGTAACGGAAATTATTCTGAAGACCTCATCACTTCTACTAATATTTCTGATGATGATGTGCTACCACTTCCTTATTTATTTAGAGATTTTTCTGATATGCCAAAACTTGAACAAAAAGCTCTTAAATTAGCAAGAGGAACCGTTTTAGATGTAGGTTGTGGTGCTGGTAATCATGCACTTTGGCTACAGCAAAAAAGGCTTGATGTAAAAGCCATTGACAGCTCTAAAGGTGCTATTGACGTGTCTAAGAAGCGTAGTGTTTTAAATACTGAGTTGAAACCACTTTTAGAAGAAACGGAAACTTTTAATACCATTTTATTACTAATGAATGGTACAGGAATTTTTCAAGAACTTGCGCAAGTTTCTAACTACTTGAAACATTTAAAATCGCTTTTAGAACCGAATGGACAAATCTTAATTGATTCTTCAGATATTTCTTATATGTATAGTGATGATGATGGAGGACAATGGATGGACTTAAACCAAAGTTATTATGGTGAACTCGATTATTTTATATCCTATAAGGGCGAGAAAGAAGTACCTATGAAATGGCTTTATCTCGATTTTAAAACTTTAGAAACCGCTTGTCTTACTGTTGGTTTACAGTGTAAAAAGATTATGGATGGTGCCCATTTTGATTATTTAGCACAACTCTACTAAAACCACTCTTATATCCTAAATCTAAAAATAAAATTACATTATACTAGCGCTCTAAAATTGCTTTTATATGAGGCTTAAAATAATTAGGCCCTTTTAAAACCTTACCATCTTCTCTGTAAATGGGCTCACCGTCTTCTCCAAGTTTACTCATATTGCTACGTTGTATTTCTTCAAAGACTTCTTCAATTTTATATTGCAAGCCGTGTTCTATAATTGTACCGCATAAGATGTATAACATATCACCTAGAGCGTCAGCAACTTCAACTAAATCATTGTCATTTGCAGCTTCTAGGTATTCTTCATTTTCTTCGCGCATTAGTTTGTAGCGCAGCATATTTTTCTCAATTCCTAAATCTGCCTTTGGTGTTTCTCTGTGTCCTATTTTAAAAGCGGTATGAAATTCCTTAACCGCATTAATTTTATCTTGCATAATTTGTTTAAATCTGAAGTTCTACTTTTATCGTGTATACATTAAAGGACTCTACTCATTCTTAGAAATCTTAATTGTAGTTTAATTACTTTTGCATAAAAATAAAGATATGTTTACAAATGGTCAATTGATTTTTGGATTATTATTTTTCATCGCATTTGTGATTGCCATAGCATATCAATACCGTAAAGATATTAAGGTTCGTAAAACCCATTATAAGGGGAGCGTTTGGATATTAATTGCGTTTGTAGGCTTTATTGTTATGATTGCCGCTGTTAAGTTTATTTTTATGTAGATCATACTTTTTTAAAATTTAACATCTTTACATTAGGAGTTTATACGATTGGTCTGTTATATATAAAAAGAACCCAATGATTATCTTCTACTCCATCTTATGCTTACTACTTATTAATATGCTTTTACTACGATTTAGCATAAACAAAAAGCAGTCTTAAAATAAGACTGCTCTTGTATCATTTTTTTAGACATATTAATTTACCTCAGGTAAATGACTATATGTTTTACTATAACCTAACATTTGATCTACATAACCAACAGGTTGTGTTACTTTAATAGCTGTAATTTCACCCTCATCATTCATCTCTGGTACTAAAACCGGATTTACAAATCCACTATAAGGCGCAGATGTAAATTGCTTATTGCGCTCTAAAACCTCAGCATGAATTGCTTGATCTACTTTTACTCCATAACCTTCTACTAAAGCTTCGACAGCTGCGAAATCTCCTTCAGACTTTATACGTTGTGTTTCTCTTAATAATTGTCCGAATAACTCATGTAATTTATCATAATTATTGATGTTAAAATACGTCTTACCATCTCTGGTTACTTTTTCAATGACGTTGTCTGCCTTTCCTTTTTCGTAAGCCCAAGCCGAAACCCATTGTCTGTTAACCATGTGTGCCTCTTCTACATCATCTCCTAATTTTAAACGAATTAATTGTGTCACTAGTCCGTTTCTAATGTAACCATCAAAGGCAGCTTTGCCTACAGATTCCCAATCGTCAACCAATCCTAGTTCTTGTAATTTTGGACTGTACAAATAGTACAATCCTACCAAGTCTGCACGACCTTCCTCTAAAGTAGAAGCATATTTTTTCAGCGTTTGCTTAGTTTCGCCAACACCAGGATTTAATTGACCTGAGGCATGGCCAATAACTTCATGAAGTGCTGTGTGTAATTTATCAGCTATCTGACCAAATTCTTTCTCGAGTTTATGCTCTTCGTCATCATGAACAAATTCTGCTAATCGTCCTGAACTTCCTGCATTATTATAAGCATTAATGATATTCCCTAAAGATACCGATTTGCTACCCACTTCTTTTCTAATCCAATTGGCATTAGGTAAATTAACACCTATTGGTGTACTTGGCGAGGCATCACCAGCTTCACCTGCAACTGTAACCACTTTATATGTTACACCTACAACGCTATCTTTTTTATGTTCGTCCATTAAAGGTGAATTATCCTCGAACCATTGTGCGTTTTCAGACAATACAGCCATTTTTGCAGACATATCAAAATCGTTGATTTGCACAATAGTTTCGTAAGAACCTCTGTAACCAGCAGGATCATTATAAACCTCTATAAAACTATTAATATAATCTACATTACCATCGGTAGCTGCTGTCCAAGCCACATTATAATCGTCCCAAGTTTGTAAATCTCCTGTATTGTAATATTGTATTAATAAACCTATAGCATCGCCTTGCGCTTTGTTCTCTGCAACACCTTGAGCTTTTTCTAACCACTTTACAATTTCGTCTATTGCAGATCCATATAAGCCACCAGATTTGTAAACGCGTTCTTTTAAAACACCATTTTCTTTTACCAATTGTGAGTTAAGACCATAAGATAAAGGTCTGTCTGGATTCGGCGATGTTTTCTTTTTATAAAAATTTTCTACATCTGCAGTAGTTACATTTGGACCGTAAAAATTAACTGCAGATTGAAGCACATTATCAACACCTTTAGCTAAATTCACTTTTTTAGAATCCTTATCATTAAATATAACGTCGAAAGCTGCACCGTCTAATTTGGTGTTGGTTGCAATCAATAACTCATTAAGATAGTCTTTAGAAAATTCTGGTTCTAACTTGCTGTTTGAATAGTGGTGATGAATACCATTACTAAACCAAACACGCTTTAGATAGGTTTCAAAAGCCTTCCAATTATCAGCATTTTTATCTCCATCGTAATTTGAATACACATTTTCCAAAGCTGCTCTAATCTTAAGATTATGTCTATAGTTTTGGTCCCACATAATATCACGACCTGCCAAACCAGCTTCGGTTAAATAATACACCAATTTTTGTTCTTTTAAGCTTAGGTCTTCCCATCCTGGAATTTGATAGCGTAAAATTTTTATATCAGCAAACTGCTCTACATTATAATCGAAAGTGACTTCAGTATTTTCCTTGGTTCCGTCTGTTTTGCTTTCTTTAGCTTCATCATTACAAGAAAAAGCGAAAACTGCAATAAGACAGAATATAATTATTGATTTTAATTTCATGTGTTAGTTTTTATTGAATTTACACAAATGTAATATTAATATCACATATCATAAAATTGCTATCTTTGGTAAACTACTAATTGAATTTTTCCGAATGAAAACATTTAAATTTTTAATACTTCTTCTACTGGTTTTTATTATTGGCTTTTGTATTTACATAGCTGTTCAACCAAATTCTTTTGAAGTCATAAGAAGTAAAACTATAAAAGCACCACAATCTGTAGTTTATAATAATGTCATCGATTTTAAAAATTGGGAAGCATGGAATTCATGGAAAGAGGAAAACCCTGAAACTATAATCACACTTTCAGAACAAACGGAAGGTGTCGGTGGTTCTTACTCTTGGGAAGATGAGGATGGTGTTGGTAATATGAAAACAACAGCTACAGAAGCTATGAACTCTATTACACAAGAAATGCAATTTGGCGATTTCCCTAGTGCTGATGTTAATTGGAATTTAAAACCTAACGAAGATGGTTCTACCGAAGTGACTTGGACTATAACAGGTGAAGACTTGCCTTTTCAATTTAAAATGTTTTCTGCTTTTATGGGAGGAATGGAAAAACAAATTGGTCCTTATTTTGAACGTGGACTCACATTGCTAGACAGTGTTTTGCAGGCTGAAATGAAAGTGTACAGCGTTAAAGTTGCAGGTATCACTCAACACAGTGGTGGCTATTATCTCTATAACACTACATCATGTAAGTTCAGTGAGTTTGAAAAAAATATGAAATCTATGCTACCAAAAGTAGGTGCGTATGCAGTAACCCATAATGTTACTATGGCTGGTCCTCCTTTTATTTTATATCACAAATGGGATGAAGAGAATGATGCTATGATATTTTCTTGCTGTGTGCCTACAAATTCTAAAATAATTTCTGATGAAGTTGGCATTTTAACAGGAAAATTAGACTCTTTTAGAGCTGTAAAAACAGTTTTAAAAGGAGATTACAAAAACTTAAAAGAAGCATGGGAAGCTACGATGAAATATATAGCAGCTAATAACTTAGAAATTGTTGAAGGTGGTGCTATGTTAGAAACTTATAGCAAAGATCCAATGCGTCATCCGAATCCTGCGGATTGGCTTACTGAGATTTATGTAGAAGTTAAGTAGTTGCATGAAGATTGAAGATTGAAGATTGAAGATTGAAGATTGAAGATTGAAGATTGAAGATTGAAGAAAATAAAAAAAATCGCAAAGTTGCTAAGTCGCAAATAGAAATATTGATACTCGATACTAAAAACTAAAATTTGAAACAATTAATTCTCGTATTTGTTGGTGGTGGTTTTGGCAGTGTCCTTAGATTTATAATTGGAAAATGGCTTAACAATTCTGAAACGGGAATTCCTTACGGTACGTTTGCCGCAAACATAATTGGAAGTTTATTAATTGGTATTATACTTGGTTTGGCCACTAAGAATGAAACGCTCTCTCAAAGTCAGACATTACTTTTAGCTACAGGGTTTTGTGGTGGTTTTACCACATTCTCTACCTTTGCTTATGAAAACCACGTGTTTTTAAAATCTGGAGACTTTACAAGTTTTGCACTTTATACTATTGCTAGTTTTGTGATTGGGTTTTTGGCCGTTTTCGCTGGGATGTATTTGGTGAAATAAATGCTTTCGCTCTATTGCCAATAAAAAAAGCTACACAGAGTTGCTCCTAGGCGCACAGAGATGCACAGAAAGTTTTTGCAAATAACGAAGTTTTCCTTTAATTGTCATGTTTTACAAAATGATTGAAATAGTGTTCTGCACAACTGAAGACTGAGACTGAGACTGAGACTGAGAACTATTTCTTAAAAGCCTTCACACCTGCCTTAACTTCTAAATTAAGATTATTTACTCTAGGTACAATCGGACAAGAATATTTTTCATTATATGCACAATACGGATTATAGGCAGAATTAAAATCGAGTTTTATAGTATCTCCATCCGGAATTCTCAAGTCCATATAGCGTCCTCCGGCATACGTTGATAAACCATTAGTACTATCTAGAAATGGTAGAAACAAATAATCTTTGTAGCCTTCGGTTTGCATTAATTCTTCACCTTGATAGACATTTAATTGATAAGATTGTCCTTTTAACTCAAAACTCAAAACACCATAGATACGTTCTTTAGATACACCATCTTTTGTAGTTTTCATATTAAACCACTCACTATCTGGTGTTCTTTTTAAAGTTGCTTTTACCACGAAAGTAGAATCAAAAGAAAAGAAGTCTAAACCTTTAAAGACTTTTAAATCCTTTTCTTTTAATGGAGATCTCGAAGCATCTTTAAATTCTGCATTCATCTTTTTCTGAAATGGAGTTTCATCTAAAATCTGCTTTTCGTTTTGAACACAACTCACAAAAAATACTGCAATTAACAAAGCTATTAAAAATTTCATTTTCTAAATTTTGAAATTCAAAAATACGATATATCAAATTTTATTGTAGCTTTGGAGTAGTAAATAGATAAAAAACAATGTTACAAACAATTAGATATACAAAGCAGACCTGTGTGAATTCTTCGGAATACATTCGGACGCATTATCTATTGTAGCTATACATATATACTATTAAACAATATTTAAAAGTCCGACGTTACCGTCGGACTTTTTATATTTATAACAACTACCAAAATGAAAAGACTTTATTCCAACTACGTAAATTCATTTAGAGGATTAGTTCCTGAAATTTGGATACTATCTGTCGTCACCTTTATTAACAGAGCTGGTGCAATGGTAATTCCATTCTTGTCTCTTTATTTGGTAAGTGCTAAAGGTTTTACGCTACCTCAAGTTGGTATGATTATGACGTCTTATGGGCTAGGTTCTTTATTCGGCACTTATATTGGTGGTGTATTAACGGACAAAATCGGATTTTACAAAACCATAATATTGAGTCTCTTTTTTGGCGGATTAGGTTTTATTCTGTTACAGTTTATTGACACTTATCTTGGTATGTGTTTAGGCGTTTTTGCACTTATGTTCGCCGTAGATGTTTATCGCCCAGGAATTTTTGTAGCTGCTGATGCTTACGGTAGCGAGAAAGATACCACGAGAAATATTGGACTAATTAGACTTGCGATAAATTTGGGCTTTTCAATAGGTCCTGTTATAGGTGGTTTTTTAATTGCCAAAGTAAGTTATGCATCCATATTTTGGGTAGATGGTGTTACATGTATTATAGCATCGGTCGTCTTATTAATAGCATTGAAGCCAAAAAAAGTAACCAAAAAAACAGAGAAGACTATTGTCGTAAAAGAAGGAGTTAAACCTTTAAAAAATAAACTCTTTCTACTGTTATTTCTTATTATGTTTATTAATAGCATTGCTTTTGTTCAGTATTTTTCGACAATTCCATTATACTATAAAACATCTTATGGCTTAACAGAAGACGTTATCGGTTGGCTTTTATTTTTAAATGGAGTTATGATTGTGCTATTAGAAATGCCATTAATCAGTTGGTTAGAGCGTTTGAAGTTATCAAAATCAATGGCCACATTTTGGGGTATTTTTTTATTAGCCTTAAGTATTATTATTCTTAATATGTCTCATTGGTTTGGCATTTTAATTATTGGAATGATTTTAATGACTCTCGGAGAAATGATAGGCTCCCCTTTTGCAAGTGCTCTGGCATTAGATATGGCACCTAAAGGAAGAAAAGGAACGTACATGGCTATTTACAGTATGAGTTTTTCATTTGCAGCTGTAGTTGGTCACAACGCAAGCATGAATATCATAGACCAATATGGATTTGAAACTACATGGACCGTTTTATCAATTATGCTGGTTTTTGCTGGAGTGCTAACAATTTACCTCTTGAGAAAGCTTAAAGCTTCCACTGTACATAAATCGTATTAATATGGACTTAAATCACGTTACAATCTCATCTTTAGATGTTCCAAAATCAACTAAATTTTATAAAATGTTAGGTCTAAAACTAATCGTAGATGCTTCACCTAGGTATGTGCGGTTAGAATGTCCTAATGGAGAGTCTACATTTTCAATAAGTAATGTTGAAGAGTTACCTGAAGGCCATAAATTAACCGTGTATTTTGAAGTTGATAATCTTTCTGAAACTGTTTCAGAATTAAAGAAAAAAGGTATTACTTTTAGTACTAAAATCACAGAACAACCTTGGCTCTGGACTGACGTGCATTTAAATGATCCTGATGGACATGAGCTTATAATTTATAATGCAGGTGAGAATCGAAAGAATCCGCCTTGGAGAATAAAAAACTAAATCTCAAATGACAAAAGACAAATTCCAAATAATTATAGTTGCATTATTGCTTTTAATTAGTTTTAATTGTGAAAACTCAAAAGGAAAGCCAAAAACCTCAAATGTTATAACTACCGCGTCTAGTGAAACACAAAAGACTTTCCCTAAATTAGAACCCAACCGTTACAACGTAGCATTTTTAATTATGGAAGGAACTTATAATACAGAACTTACTGCTCCATACGATATTTTTCAGCACACCATTTTTAGAGATAGCATAAAAGCGATGAATGTGTTTACAGTTGCAAATACAGATGAGCCTATTGTTACATTTGAAGGCATGCGCATATTACCAGACTTTAATTATGTAACCGATGTGCTCCCTAAGATTGATATACTCGTTGTGCCAAGTGCAGAGCATCATTTAGACACGGATTTAGAGGATGAAGTGATGCTAAATTTTGTGAGGAAAATAGATAAAGAAGCACAGTTTATAACCTCGCATTGCGATGGCGCATTTGTATTAGCAAAAGCAGGTTTGTTAGATAATGTAGTTTCAACAACATTTCCAAGTGATATTGATAAAATGAAAGAGATGTTTCCCGAATTAGACATTAGAAAGAATGTACTCTTTATTCATGATGGAAAATATATCACCTCAGCTGGAGGAGCAAAATCGTTTGAAGCTGCTTTATATTTGAGTGAACATTTATACGGAAAGGCTATTGCAAAATCTTTAGCTAAAGGTTTGGTTATTGATTGGGATTTAGAAAATGTGGCACATGTAGTAATTAATAAATAAAACCCAATATGAGAGCAGAATGGGAAAAACTACCATTATATAATAAGGCTATTGATATTAGCGAATTGGTAGTTCATATTACAAAAGCAATCGAACAAACTGATTTTGATTTTGGTAGTGAAACGCAATCTGAATTATTCAGTATATCTCTAGAAGGCATGCAGCAACATGCTCTTATACTACCAATGAAAGTAGCTAGAACTATAAGTTATGACACCATTTACGATTTAAGAATGGAAAATGCAGCTATTATCAGACGAGCTGCAAGAGAACTTATCATAGATGCAAGAGGGCTTGAAATGCATGGCTATAAAGATGAAGAATATCTCGATTTATTGAGACAAGAAGTTGAAGAATTTAGAATTCTCTTTGCAGAATGGGTAAAAACTTTTGACCCTTGGAATTATATAATCGATCGTTGGGGACTTTTTAATCCACCTGGTGTTAATTATGATGACCACGATCCAGACGATGATATCTCTCTAGACAGTGAGGATTTTGACTAAAGTTACTTCAAAGGCTTAACCTCACTATGCTTAACCACATGAGACAACACAATTTGAGTTTTGGTTTCTCCATAGCTAATTAACTGATCTATAAAAGATTCAAGATGCTTCTGGTTTTTTAGAACGACTTCCATTACTATATTTTCGTTCCCAGTAATTCTGTAGCAATTCACTACCTCATCATAAGTTTTTACTTTTTCAAGGAAGGGTTTTAGCATTCCCATAAATGCACGTAAAGTGATTAATGCTTTGAGCTGGTATCCTACTTCAAAAGGGGAAACGAATGTAGTGTAACCTTGTATAACTTCGGCATCCTCTAATTTCTTTATCCGCTCACTCACAGCAGGTGAACTTATGCCAACGCGTCTTCCAATTTCCGCATTAGACATTCGCGAATTCTGTTGAAGGCATTTCAAAATTTTCCAATTTAAATTATCTAAACCCATTTTAAAGAAAAACTACAATAATTACATAATATTTAAAGCAAATATATAAAATTACTTTAATTCTTAAAGTTAAGTATCAGTGCAAGTGCTTAATTTCGTGTTAATTGCTATTAAAAATGAATTATAATTTACCATCACACTTATCTGATATGCCTATTTATAAAAAGGCAATGGATATCATAATGATTTCTAGAAATATTTCTACATATCTTAATCAAGATTTATGCTACTTAAATGCAGATGGTTCTGAAGATAATGACATTTATTTTTCTGGAGATATTGTGCAACAATCCACAAACCTTGCACCAGAAATTATCAGTGCTGAACGCGAACGTTTTTCAGATAAAAAACATAAACATTTGGAGAGTTTAGAATTACTAACTAATCGCTTATATGCGAACTGCAAACGCTTAGAAGGTTCTAATAGTAATGGCAGAGATTACCTACCTATCTTGCGTTACGAATTGCGTAAGTTTAGAAAATTACAACGTAGTTGGGTGATGACTTTGTAATCAATTATTTCTATATAATATCCGCGCATTACTCATAAACGCATTCTGATAATTCTTAATCTTAGAATTCATCTCATCTGCAACAATTACATACTGACATTTTGTGAGACTTTCGGATAAACGTAACATATGATTATAAGCATTGTTCCGACCTAAATAATCGGCATCTTCAATAGCGAACAATTGAATTTCACCTAAATGAATACCATTTAAAAAATAAAGTTTGCTTAAGCGTGCTGGAGTTGCAATTACGATATCTTGACCTGGATATATTTCTGTTTTCTGCTTTTCGATCTCGTATTCGTCATAAAGTGCATAGAGTCGCAAATCTGTGTTTTTTGTGAAGCGCTCAAATTTTTCTTTTAAAGCTAAAGCATCCGTTTTGTCTTTTACCACTATAATAGCACGAGGCGAATCTTCAAAAGCTGCTGCCTTTAACTTATGAATTGTAGCAATGATAAGTGCTGTTGTCTTTCCACTTCCTTTTGGCGCAATAACATAAGTATCAGCTCCACCTTTTAAAATTGGTAATACTTTTTTTTGAAAAGCATTAGAGGTTTCAAAGCCTGCATGATTTAGCGATTCTTTTAATAATGGATGTAGTTTTTTGAAGGACATATTAAATTAAAAATAATGGCTGAAGATGTAAATAAAGCCAATTATTTCAAAGATACTTTTATTAGATAAACAATGGACATCTATTCTTAATAATTTACCAATCTAGAATCTAAATCTAAGTCACCTATATTCTTTATTTTTAGAAGTTTAAAATCGCTATGCTCAGGATTTATAAGATAATTATAGGATGTTGGTAAAACTGCTGATGGGACTTTCAAAACGAGCGTTCGTTGCGAATTTAGCCAATTAGTTCCATAATCTTGAGTGAAAGAAAGTAATGGATGCTGCCTCCAGTTTTGCTTTAAAATTGATGATTTTACAGTTTCTATTTTAATAGTCTCAGGACATTCAATTTCAATATACCCAAAATCTTCCTTTACAAATTCATAATCTAAATGTACCAGTAACTCTAATACACTAAGCTCTAAACTTTGAGACGTATATAGCATTTTAGATCCACGCTTATTCCACCTTCCTCCAAACAAACGTGCTCCTTCTCCACTTAAATCTTTTAAATGCCGTTTTTTTGAAATACGAAAAACCTTCAAAATAATTTCAATTTACAATTATGAGTAAACACCGTACTCTATACGACCTAATGTATCTTTAACAAGGGTAGTACCAAAACTGGTATCTAAATAATGAATGGGCTTTTTGTAATTGAGGTGACGAACATCACTGTGCAACCAAGACGTAAACACATCTATTGAACCCAATACTTCAATACCTCTAGATATAACTTCAGCAATTTCTAATATTTGCTCTGTAGAATAGACATTAAGTAAATCTGTATCACTTTTTCGCTGAAGGGTACGATGCGATATATGTAATAGGTGACTCATCTGCTCCATTGAAATTGACAAAACACCACTTAAAGTTTGAAGCACAGATTTTGGTAAGCCTTTACGTGTAATCTCTATTAAATCTATATCGTTATTAATGGTTTGATTAATAGCAACACTACCGCCAAGCACACTAATAATACGATCGTATTTATTCTCTAGCCCATAAAATGTGCTTGGCTCAGTGGCTAAGCTTTTTATTTTACTAGTTTGTTTATACTTTTTCATTACAACGACATTTTTCACAAATTTATGGTTTTTTGTCGTGTTTAAGAAATTTTTATATACTTATTTTAAAGATTCTCTTTTAGACTTGGACTAGCTGAAATAAGTGAGATACCGATCTTAATTCCTTACAAAATAGCTCACTAACATACTTAGACAGTGTTTACGCTAAAAATTTAGCGACAAATGTACGCTCAGCATACGCGATACAGTCACTATATCAAAAAAAGTAAAATATGGTTCTCTGTTTACATATTTCGACGATACTGACCACCAACTTCAAACAATGATGATGTAATTTGACCCAACGAGCATACTTTACAAACTTCCATCAAAGCTTCAAATATATTTTGATTACTTATAGCTTTTTCTTGTAAGTCTCTCAATAATTCATCTGTACTATGCGCTTTATGAAGATTTTTTAATATCTCTATTTGATATTGCTTTTCTTGCTCTGTAGCTCTAATAACTTCTTTAGGAATAACCGTTGGAGAACCTTTACTACTTAAAAATGTATTTACTCCGATGATTGGAAACTGACCATTATGCTTCAGTGTTTCATAATACAAGCTTTCTTCCTGTATTTTAGAACGTTGGTACATTGTTTCCATGGCACCTAGTACTCCACCACGTTCTGTAATTCTATCAAATTCTAGTAAAACAGCCTCTTCAACCAAATCGGTTAATTCTTCAATTATGAATGATCCTTGAATCGGATTTTCATTCTTAGCCAAACCTAATTCTTTATTAATAATTAATTGAATTGCCATGGCACGTCTTACAGACTCTTCAGTAGGAGTTGTAATCGCTTCGTCATAAGCATTTGTATGTAGCGAATTACAGTTATCATAAATCGCATACAATGCTTGAAGCGTTGTACGTATATCGTTAAAGTCAATTTCTTGAGCATGCAGACTACGACCAGACGTTTGTATATGATATTTCAACATCTGTGCCCTAGAATTTGCTCCGTATTTATTCTTAAGTGCTTTTGCCCAAATCTTACGAGCTACGCGGCCAATAACTGCATATTCTGGATCTATACCGTTTGAAAAGAAGAACGATAAGTTAGGTCCAAACTTGTTAATATCCATACCTCTACTTAAGTAATACTCTACATAAGTAAATCCATTGGACAGCGTAAGCGCTAATTGTGTTATTGGATTTGCACCAGCCTCAGCAATATGATATCCTGAAATTGAAACCGAATAAAAGTTACGAACGTTGTTCTCAATAAAATACTCTTGTACATCTCCCATTAAACGCAATGCGAATTCTGTTGAAAAAATACAGGTATTTTGTGCTTGATCTTCTTTTAAAATATCTGCTTGAACGGTTCCTCTTACTTGAGCAATCGTATTTTTTTTAATTTCTGCGTAAACATCTGCTGGCAAAACCTGATCACCTGTAACACCTAAAAGCATTAATCCTAAACCATTATTTCCTTGAGGTAAATTTCCATTGTATTTGGGGCGTTCTTTACCTTTATATAATTTCGCAATCTTTGCTTCTACGTCTTTTTCTAATCCATTTTCTTTAATGTAGATTTCACATTGTTGATCTATAGCAGCATTCATAAAAAAGCCTAACAACATTGGTGCAGGTCCATTAATAGTCATACTCACAGACGTCATTGCGTTTGCTAAATCGAAACCTGAGTAGAGCTTCTTGGCATCATCTAAACAACAGATAGACACACCAGCATTTCCGATTTTACCATAAATATCTGGTCTTAAATCTGGATCATTTCCATAAAGTGTTACACTATCAAAAGCTGTAGATAAACGCTTAGCTGGCAATCCCATACTTACGTAATGAAAACGCTTGTTGGTGCGTTCTGGTCCACCTTCACCTGCAAACATTCGCGCAGGATCTTCGCCTGTTCTCTTAAAAGGATATAGTCCTGAAGTATAAGGAAATTCACCTGGTACATTTTCTTGCAAACACCATTTTAAAATATCTCCCCAAGCTTGATACTTTGGTAATGCTACTTTAGGTATCTGTGTGTGTGATAAAGACGCTGTATGCGTTTCAATTTTTATTTCTTTATCTCTTACTTTGAAAGAATATATTGGGTTTCTGTATGTATTTAATTTTTCATCCCACCTAGTAATCACTTCCCAATTATATGGATCTAGATTTAGTTTTACACGATCGAATTCTGCGAATAATAATCTTAATAATTGAATTTGAGATTCCTCATCAGTCATGCTTCCTTCTGTCGGAATGACATTCGCTCTGTCATTCTGAGCTTGTCTAAGAATCTCTTCTTGATTAATGCCAAACTTACTTAAATAAGATTTCTCACTTTCGTTTGAAATGACAGCAACAGAGCAAATGGTTTTATAAATACCATAAAGTTTCTGAGCAACTTCCACTTGGTCGTTTGCAGTTTTATCATAAGCTCTGTTGCTTTCTGCAATTTCAGATAAGTAACGCGTTCTCGACGGCGGAATGACAAAAATCTTCTCGCTCATTTCATCTGAAATATGAAACGTCGATTTTAAATCTGCATCAGCTTTTTCAACCAATTTATCCATGATTGCTTTATAAAGCGTATTCATTCCTGGATCATTAAATTGCGATGCAATTGTACCATACACAGGTAAATCATCTTGGTGAACATCCCAAAGATTATTATTACGCATGTATTGTTTCTTCACATCACGTAAGGCATCTAAAGAACCGCGTTTATCAAATTTGTTGATGGCTACTAAATCTGCAAAATCTAACATATCAATTTTTTCAAGCTGGGTTGCAGCTCCAAATTCTGGCGTCATTACATACAAAGCCACGTCACTATGCTCCATAATCTCAGTATCGGACTGGCCAATACCTGAAGTTTCTAGAATAATTAAATCGTACTCTGCAGCTTTTAAGACTTCAATGGCTTCGTTTACATACTTAGATAAGGCTAAGTTAGATTGACGTGTTGCCAAACTACGCATATAGACTCTTGGAGAATTGATAGCATTCATACGAATACGATCACCTAGAAGTGCTCCGCCTGTTTTTCGCTTAGATGGATCTACAGAAATTAGTCCTATTGTCTTTTCAGGAAAATCAATTAAGAAACGTCTTACCAACTCATCAACTAATGAAGACTTTCCTGCTCCACCTGTACCAGTAATACCAAGAACTGGTGTCTTAGATGTTTTATTTTTATTATGAATAGTTTGTAAAGCTTCCTTTGCGACTTCAGGAAAATTCTCAGCTGCAGAAATGACTCTAGCGATTGCTTTCGGATTCTTTTCGTGTAATACATTTACCTCTCCATTAAGTGTGTCACCAATTACATAATCCGATTGTTGTACCAAATCATTTATCATGCCTTGTAAACCCATTTCTCTTCCATCATCTGGCGAATAAATTCTGGTAATACCATAATCCATTAAATCCTTAATTTCTTCAGGAAGGATAACTCCACCTCCACCTCCAAAAATTTTTATATGCTCCGCACCTTTTTCCTTAAGCAAATCATACATATATTTAAAATACTCATTATGACCTCCTTGATAAGAGGTCATTGCTATAGCATTTGCATCTTCTTGTATTGCTGTGTTAACAACCTCTTCTACACTTCTGTCGTGACCTAGGTGAATCACTTCTACTCCTGTAGATTGAATAATACGACGCATTATATTGATAGCAGCATCGTGCCCATCAAATAATGAAGCGGCTGTTACTATACGTACTTTGAATTTTGGCTTATATGGCGCGACTTGTTTCATTCGTAAAAATCTTGCTTATTTGAGTTACAAATTTACGGAATATTCAAAAAAATAAAGCAATAATCATCGATTATATAAAATTTGAGATTTGCCACTGTAGCATAGTATTTTGATTAATTTTGAGACTCATTTTATCCGTTCTAAATATGAATAAAATTACATTACTAATTCACTGTAAAGATCAGCCCAATATAATTGCCTCTGTCACTAATTTTATGGTTTCTAACAATGGGAATATTGTTTACATAGATCAACATGTAGATAGAGAACAAAGTATATTTTTTATGCGCTTAGAATGTGAGTTTACATCAGATTTATATTCAATTGAAACCTTTAAAAAAATGTTTAGTGAAACTTTAGTCGAAAAATTTAAGCTTAAATGGCGAATATATGCAGCTGATAAAAAGCCAAAAATGGCATTATTTGTATCTAAATACGACCATTGTTTGTATGATATTTTAGGACGCTATAATTCTGGTGAATTATTTCTTGAAATTCCTTTTATATTAAGTAATCATATAGATTTAAAACCCATTGCTGATAATTTTAAAATTCCATTTTATCATATTCCTGTAACTAGAGCAACTAAACAGGATGCTGAACAGAAACAATTACAACTTTTAAAGGAGCATCACATTAATTTTATTGTTTTAGCACGCTACATGCAGATTGTATCTAAAACTTTAATTGATAAGTATCCGAACAGAATTATAAATATTCATCATTCGTTTTTACCCGCTTTTATTGGTGCTAAACCTTATCATTCTGCTTATAAACGTGGTGTAAAAATTATTGGAGCAACCAGTCATTATATTACTGAAGAACTAGATGCTGGCCCAATTATAGAACAAGATGTAGCACATATATCGCATTCTTATTCTATCAAAGACTTGATAGCTAAAGGTCGTGATTTAGAAAAAATAGTGCTCTCAAATGCTATAAAACTTCATGCCATGCGAAAAGTGATGACTTTTAATAATAAAACAGTGATCTTTTCATAAGGTTAATATACTGAAATGGCCTGATATCTGTCTAAAAAGATTTAACAAAAATATAATTGAATAAAATGTTAATTTTTTTAACAAAATTGCATACTTTTGTACTTGCTTTTTATTGACATATTTATATTGAGTATCACAGTAAAAAAAAAGTTTATTTTAATGTGACCCTTTTAAATTACTTGTGTCTTATGAAGTGCATAGGATAATTATCCTTAAAACTTAAAATAAACTATAACCATTAACTAATTTAGTATTACTTATTATGAAACAAAAATTATTATTACTAGTCTGTTTTATCGCTGGGATCGGATTTTCTCAAGCTCAGGACTTACCAACAAATCCTGCACCAGGGAAATGTTACGTAAAATGTATCACCAAAGATACGTTTAAGGATGTTGAAGAAACAATCCAAACGCAGCCATCTTACACGACTTTAAGAGTTGTACCGGCAACTTACAAAACAATCGAAGAAAGCGTATTAGTAAAAGAAGCTTCTAAAAAGTTTGTTTATGTGCCTGCTACGTATGAAACTATTGACGTTTCTTATTTAAAGCAAGGAAGTAGTAATACTTTAAGTGTTATTCCTGCATCTTTTGGAAGCGATTCTAGATCTTTTGAAATCTATCCTAAGACTTCTGGATGGGAGTATAAAGTATTAGAAGATTGTCCTTCAGTAAATAAGGATGATTGTGTTGCTGCATGTTTCGTTGAGTATCCTGCTCAATCTAGAACTGTATCATTTACTACTTTAGCGAATGACGCAAGTACAACATCTTCTCCAATAGCAGAGCAAACTTCAACTTATAAGAAGCGTGTAATTAAGACACCTGCAAGAATGGATGAAATTGATATTCCTGCTGAGTATGCTACTATAAGCAAGAGAGTTGTTGATACACCTGCATCTACAACATCTAATACTATAGCTGCACAATACCAAACTGTTACAAGAACTGTATTAGACCAAAAAGGTGGTATCACTACTTGGGAAGAAGTTGATTGTGAAAATTTAACTGCAACTCCAATCCCAGTATATTACGAAACTGGAAGCGCTAGATTAACATCTGCATCTAAGAAAGTTCTTGACGAAAGATTATTAACAATCTTAAACGATAAGCCAGTAAACATTGAGATTATGTCTCATACAGATTCTAGAGGTAACGATAGCTTTAACCAATCTTTATCTCAACAAAGAGCTAACTCTGTAGTAAACTACTTAGTGTCTAAAGGTATTTCTAGAAGTAGATTATCTGCTAAAGGATATGGTGAGTCTCGTTTAGCTAACAGATGTGCTAATGGAGTTGATTGTTCTGAGAACCAACACCAACAAAACAGACGTACTGAATTTAGAGTTTTAAGTAACTAAGATTTAGTATCACATTTATAATATAAGAAAGCGCCTTTTTGGCGCTTTTTTTTTGGAATATATTCGTACTGGAAAAATTATAAAATTCTCTTCTACAATTTAAAAGTCAATTTCATTTAGATTAATTTTAAGAGCTTTATCATAATTGCTATAATCTTTATAAATTTTATTTGTACTGTATTGTAAAACCTTTGTGAGAAAATTACCTTTTAAAATAGGCAGAATTATACACCTTATTACTTATGGATCATTAGCCAATTAACGTTCAACCAAGCTTCTAATTTATTTTTCATTATTAAAACTAACCTTCATATTATATATCTGTAATCAAAGCGAAATTATGGAACTGCATATTTAAGCCTTAAATCTAAAGCCATACTTAAACCTATATAAATCGAAGTGATGCGCTGAATTGTTATGAATAGCTATATATATGATAGTCTTATTAAAATTCATAGTCTTATTTTCTCAGGAATTATATATTACAAAAGAAGTAATAAAAGTAAAAATTACTTTTCCAATATTGTGTAAATACAAATAAAACTAGTGGTAATTGATTACGAAGCCTAAATTTTAATATTATAGTAATTTATAGGAGTTTGGGTTATCTAATTTTAATAAAAATCATTTAACGCGACTTCTTCTGAATATAATATACGGGATAAGAGATGGTCTTCTTTTCAGCTTTGATACCAAAATTATCTAGTAGATCAGACTGCATTAATTTAAAGAATTTATAATGAAATTCCCAATCGTGCGGAGTTAAACTTAGTTGACTATCATCTGGCACAATAACTGGCATATCTAAGACATATGCTAATTGATAAGCTATATCTTTTAAGGATGCATTATCAGCTTTTATATCAGAATCGCCAACTAAATATTTGGCATTGTTTTTTCCCCAATCTATTTGATCTGTATCCCAAAATTTTGGGTTTGTAACAGTAAAGTTTATACCTTCTCCTTCATTTAGCTCTCTTTTAATACCTAATTTCATTTCTGTAATTAACTTAAACGCTAAATTTTCATTGGTATTAAAAGGCTTTTTAAAATATACTTCATAATTAGTGTCAAGACCATCCTCTAATACTATTTGATTCTTATAAATTTTCGCTAAATAACCAACAATATTTTTTAGAGAACCAGACAACTTTAAATACTTTTCGTTATCAACAACGTCTAGTCCTTCTATAGTAGAATTAAGAGGTTTTATCTCTAAGACTTCAGAAGGTTTATATTCGGTATCAGCTAATTCCTCAACACCAATAATATTAAAAACAGAAGCTAAAGATGCTTTAGAAGTTTGTTGTCTCAAAAATCTCGAAATCATAGTTGCCTTTAAATCTGCCGCACCACCTTGCCATAATACTTTTCCTTGAGCGTTAATTAAAATACCATCTGGTAAGGCATTTACATTATAGTCTTTAAAAGTCTCACCTTTGTAGTCTATAGCAACAGCTAAACTATTAGGTTTATTTTTTAGAAAACGCTCAACTTTTAGAGGGTTTTCCATACTTAATGATACTACATAAAAATCTGAAGGAAATTGTTTTTGCAAAACACCTAAATGTTCTTTAGCAGTAATACATGGTACGCACCAAGTTGCCCAAAAATCCACAAAATAAAGTTTATTGCTTTTTGACGACGCAATTTTAGACTCTTGCAAAAACTCCGAAACCTTAATCTGACTAAAAGAATAAGTCGTTGCGAGAATGCAAATTATTACTAATGAAAAGCGTTTATTTTTGAAACTACTCATAATAGATGGACTAATTTACTAATGGATAATCAAATACCGTGCTAAATTAACAATTTATATCTATTGTCCAATACTTAACGTATTCTAAAGCTCAAAATTGTCTCCTTCTTTGGCAAAATGGAATCCTAATTTTTGTATGCTATCTTTTAAATGATGATTGGCTTTTAAAGTTGGATTGGTATGATTAAAGTGAATAAAATAAATTTTGTTTTTTATTTCTTTCGTTTCGTTTTCGAATAAGGTCGTAGTTTCAGTTGTGAAAGGATGTGGAATTTTACTCATATCTCTATTTAATTCCCCATCTCTAAAAAATGAAGCATCTAAAAATGCGTAATCTACTTTTTTCACTTCTTCAATAATATTGCGTTCCCATTTATTCCATTTATCAATATCTGGAATAAATAACGCCTTTTTTGAATTGCCTTTGATTGTATAACCTACAGTTTCAGAAAACTCATCGCGATGCGGTACAAGAACTGGTGTCACTTTTAAAGATGTATTTAGCATTATAGTCGAATCATGTGCTAAAGGCTTCAACTCAATATTATTTAAGTCTACCAACTGACTCCAAGGCCCATTGCGTTCTAAAAACTGTTTCATTTTAGGCATTGCATAAACGGGAATATTATTTGCACCTAAAGCTTCTCTGCCAAAATTCATTAAACCTGTATAATGACCAATATGCGCGTGGGTTAAAAACACTCCGTCAATCACTTGGTCTGTATCTAAGTGGTGATCCTTTAATATCTGTATTTGTGAATTAATATCTGGTGTAGCATCAAAAAGCCATTTTTGTTGGGTGTCTAAATCTACCAAACCAAGACAAGAGATTAATTTCTTCTTCTCGTTTCCACTGTAATAATCTCTGCAGCAGTCTTTCTCACAATCTATCTGAGGATAACCTGCGTCTTGGGCAATCCCTAGAATAGTGATGTACTGATTTTGTATTTTTTGATCCTTCTCTTTCTTAGCAGAATTACAACTATAAGCGCTAAAAATTAATATTAAGTATAATATTTGAATTGATTTCACTTGTATAAATTATCTTTGCTAAAGATATAAAACCCAAAGTCATGACTAAAAGAATTTTTACCCTACTTATTATTTTCAACTTTACTGCCTGTGCAGAATTACAACAAGTTGTAGAGTCACTACCGCAATCTGGTGGAGTATTGAGCAATGCAGATATTGCTTCTGGTTTAAGACAAGCTTTAGATGTTGGCATAGATAAACAAGTTTCTAAATTGACCCAAGAAGATGGCTTTTTTAAAAACGAGCTCGTAAAAATTCTATTACCAGAAGAGTTACAAAAAGTAGATGATGCGCTTCGTAAAATTGGGTTGAGCAGTTTGGCTGACGAAGGTCTTAAAGTGCTCAACAGAGCTGCGGAAGATGCTGTGAAAGAAGCGACTCCTACTTTTGTTAATGCTGTAAAAGACATCACATTTAATGACGCTAAAACTATTCTTTTAGGTGAAAATGATGCAGCAACAACCTATTTGACTGCAAAAACTCAGACTGAACTTTACGCCAAATTTAAACCTGTAATTGATAACTCTTTTAGTAAGGTTGGTGCAGATCAGATTTGGACAAGCCTTATTAATAAGTACAATGCTATTCCTTTGACTAATAATGTAAACCCTAACTTAACAGATTACGTTACTAATGAAGCATTAAAAGGTGTGTATACTATGATAGCTGTCGAGGAAAAAGAAATTAGAAATAAAGTGTCTTCTAGAACTACAGATCTGTTGAGAAAAGTATTTGCTCTGCAAGATTAATAGAATTGCTCCAGATTTAATTATATGCTAATATTAGGATAACATTCGCTCGACATAAAGTTTACATCTTTGCAGAGAAGTTAGTTTTAGTCTTTGTGAGATAAGACGTCAGTTAGATAGTCGGTATTTTAGTTAGGTATCGGCTTTTCTATTTTTAATGGTGAAGTGTTTCAAAATAAGTAAAGGACTTTAGCAAACGACTTCCATACCATGAAAACAATTCGCCATCAACAATTCTAATGGTTTTATCAGGAAATTGAGATTTTAATTCTAAAACATGAGCCTCCTTAAACGGAAAAGGCTCGCTCGATAGAAAAATAGTTTCTGCGTCTTTTAATTTTGAATTATCCAAATCAATTTCAGGATAGCGTTCTTCACTTTTAAAAACATTTGTAAAATCAGCTTCAGCGAGCATCACATCTATAAAAGTATTTGAGGCAGCAACCATCCAAGGATTTTTCCAGATAAAGTACGCTACTTTTTTTGGCAACGCATTTTTAGCTCGACATTTAAATTGATCTCTCTCTTTCTGAATAACAGAAATTAACTCTAAAGATTTACGCTGTACTCCAAAAATATATCCATACATTTTTATAAGCTCAAAGCAATCTTGAAGATTATAAATATCACTAATATGTATTGGTGCAATGTCTTTTAAAGCCTTAATTATAGCTTTTGTATTCTCCTCTTTATTACATAGAATAATATCTGGGTTAAGTGCTTTTATTTTTTCGAGATGAATTTGTTTTGTGCCTCCAACAACTCTCTTAGACATTCTAATATGCTTTGGGTGCACACAAAATTTAGTAACACCAACTATTAAGGCTTCTAAACCCAAATCAACTAACAACTCGGTTTGAGATGGTACTAATGAAACTATTCTTTTTGGTGTTTTACTTAGTTGAATTTCTCTATTTAGTTGGTCGGTATACGTCATTTCAAACAGCGTGAAGCAATCTGTTAAGTTATAGATTTCATTGATGGGATTGCCACGTCGCTTTGCTTCTCGCAATGACAACTCTCTATTATCATAACTCGGAATGACGATTCAATTCAATAGCCATTTGTAACTGCAGGTCTTCTGCCTTCTTAGCCGCAGCTTCTGCAAAATTTTCATTTTGAGACGCATATATAATTCCACGAGAAGAATTAATCAATAAACCAACCGAACTATTCATTCCATATTTACAAACCTCTTGAAGATTTCCACCTTGTGCGCCAACACCTGGCACTAACAAAAAACTATCTGGAATAATTTTTCTTATATCTGCTAAATATTCAGCCTTTGTTGCACCAACTACATACATTAAATTCTCCGAATTTGTCCAAGATTTAGAGGTCTCTAAAACCTGTTTGTACAATTCAACTCCATCTATAGTTTGAGTTTGAAAGTCAAAAGCTCCTTGATTAGAGGTTAATGCTAAAAGTATAGTATGCTTATCCTTAAAAGCCAAAAAAGGCTCAACAGAATCTTTTCCCATATATGGTGCAACAGTCACACTGTCAAAACCTAAATCTTCAAAAAAAGCTTTTGCATACATCGCGCTTGTATTACCAATGTCTCCACGTTTGGCATCTGCAATAGTGTAGATTTCAGGATGATTTTGATTGAGATAGTTAATTGTTTTTTCTAAAGATTGCCAACCTTTAAGTCCGTAAGCTTCATAAAATGCAGTGTTAGGCTTATAGGCAACACACAAGTGATGTGTAGCATCAATTATCGCTTTATTAAATGCAAAGATTGGGTCTTCTTCTTTTAATAAATGCTTTGGGATTTTATTTAAATCCACGTCCAATCCAATAGAGAGGAAGGATTTCTTTTTGTTTATTTGGTTTATTAGTTGGGTTGTCGTCATTAGTTAATTGTAATAATAGCCTATCTCAAAGTTAGTTCTTCCTTCATTATTAAAATTAAAATAATAAAGTTCATATAATTTTTCGTCCATAAAGTTAGCATGATAATTGAATTCATCTCTCTTGGTAATGCTAACTTTATCTTCTTCAATTACTCGCTTAATGTCATTACCATCAAAGTCTTTCAAAAGAGAGGTTATCCAAATAACCTTATCAAATATCTGCTTTTTATCTTTTTCTATATCTAATATTCCATCATACATAAAAGATGCGGACATTTCGAAATCATCACAACCTCCTCTTTTTATATTTAAACTCCAGTGGTCATTAAGAACTATTTCAGCTATTTTAGTTTCGTGATTCCAGTTGTATCCTTCAAGGTCTTCAATATCGCTTAAAAAATCGTCTGTTTGTGTAGATTGGTCAAAATAACAATCTTGATTTACTAATTTAGCTGAACTTTTAGCTTCAATATTTTCAATTTGAACAGTATCAATTTGAGTCAATAAATAGTCAACAAGCTTTTTTGAATCTTCAGGTTTAACGGTTTCAATTGAAATTTTGACTGATTCATTTTCAACTACAGAGTCTTTACAACAGAAATAAAGCAGCACAAAAAAACTCATCGATAATATAGTTGTTTTACTATTCATAGTAAGATTCCTGCCTTCGCAGGAATTTAAATCACATCATCACTAGCCTTCAGCAACTCTGTATTTTCAGCTAACATTAATTCGTCAATTATTTTTTGAATATCACCATCAATGATATTCGATAAATCGTAAAGTGTTAAACCGATTCTGTGATCTGTTACACGTCCTTGCGGATAATTATAGGTTCTAATCTTAGCACTTCTGTCACCAGAGCTCACCATACTTTTGCGTTTTTCTGAATCTACTGCTTGTTGTTTTGCTAATTCTAAATCGTATAAACGCGAACGCAATACTTTTAAAGCTTTTTCTAAATTTTTATGTGATGATTTCTGATCTTGGCAACTTACAATCATTCCTGTAGGCTCGTGATGCAATTTAATTGCCGAGTAGGTTGTATTTACGGATTGCCCTCCAGGACCTGTAGATGTGGTACGCTCAATACGCACTTCTGTCATATCTAATTCATAATCAAATTCTTCTGCTTCTGGCAACACCATAACTGTTGCTGCACTTGTATGCACACGTCCTTGAGTTTCTGTTTGCGGCACACGTTGTACACGATGTACACCTGCTTCAAACTTTAATGTTCCGTACACATCTTCACCAGAAACTTCAAAAATAATTTCTTTAAAACCACCAGATGTTCCATCACTCTGACTCACAACATCGACTCTCCAACCTTTATCACTGCTATATTTAGAATACATTCTAAATAAATCACCAGCAAAAATACTAGCTTCATCTCCTCCTGTACCTGCTCTGACTTCTACAACAACATTTTTGGCATCATCTGGATCTTTTGGAATAAGCATAAACCGAATTTCTTCTTCGAGCTTATCTATAGTTACTTTGGCTTCATCGCCTTGCATTTTTGCCATTTCTACCATTTCAGGATCTTGACTATTGGCAATGAGTTGTTCTGCTTCAGTCAAATTATCTGTAGCTTCCTTATAAATTTCACCTTTATCTACAACTAATTTAAGATCCTTGTATTCTTTCATCAACTTTGTGTAACGCTGTTGATCTGATATAATATCTGGTTGAATAATGAGGTCATTTATCTCATCAAAACGTTGTTTTATAATCTGTATTTTCTCTAACATGGCTCTTCAAAAAATTGAATTTCAAAAATACGATAATTTATGTATTTTATCTGTTGATAAATTTCTTTTGGGTTATAGAAAATATTTTTTTCAATACCAGCGTTTAACTTTATATGCGAAGGCAAGTTACCTCTATACTAAACTACTACAAATCAATGGCATTATACTCTTTTATGGTGACCTTAACCGTTACTATAATTAATCCGGAATTGTTATTAGCCATAAGCACCAAACTATTTTTGGTATTTATTCTTTGGTTTATGGTGAGTGACAGAAAATTAAGGCAAAGACTACGATTCTACAAAATAAGTGGTGTCTCTAATTTAAAATTTTTTAGTGTTATTTTTTTACTCGACGGTTTAATAACCTGTACTTTTATACATCTTATAAAAGGGTTTATTTAAAATTTGTTTCTCTAATATGAATCGTATTTCTGTCTTATTTCATTTTTATAAGCCATTTATAGTATCGTCAATGTTAGTCAATGTAATTGTCGGAGTCATAAATCCTAATATTGCGGCTACACTCTTTACAAAATTAGGCCTCGTTATATTTGCATGGTATTTTATGACTCAAACAACTCATAAAAACAAATTAACGTTTTATAAGAATTTAAGCATATCGCCATTAATGCTTTTCTCATTTGTATTTATTATAGATAGCATTTTAACCATAGGGTCTATTTCTTTGCTTAAAGCATTTAACTAAAACTTGAATAATTGATTATAGAGCTAGACAATGTAGAATTACACTTTAAGAATAAACGCATTCTTGGAGGTATCTATTTAAAAGCCGAAACAGGAAAGGTAACAGCTATTTTAGGAAGAAATGGTTGTGGTAAGAGTAGTTTACTAAATATCGCTTTCGGAAATTTAAAACCAAAGTACAAGTTAATTAGAATAGATCATAAACCAATATTAAAACCGCTTTATAAGACAGGTTATACAAAGTACCTTCCTCAGTATAATTTTGTACCAAATGGTATAACGCTATCTTTTTTGTTTAAGATGTATGATTTGAATTGGGATACTTTTGTTGAAAATTTCGAAGGGTTTTCAATGTACAAAACATCAAAATTTAGGGAATTATCTGGTGGAGAAAGGCGCTTGATTGAAACTTACGCTACGCTGAAAACAAAAAGTGAAATTGTTATTTTAGACGAACCCTTTTCGCATTTGGCACCTTTGCATATTGATGCAATTAAGAAGATCATTTCTGAAGAAAAGAAACACAAAGCCATTATTATCTCTGACCATATGTATCGTCACATTATTGATAGCGCTGACACTCTATATCTATTACAAAATGGCACTACTAAAAAGATAGATGAACTTAAAGAACTTGAAGCTTATAAATATTTGAGTGAAGGAAGTTTAGATTAATACTCAAAAGTACCATACTCACTTTTAATAGTTAACTTCTTGTTGTCAGAAGCTTCTACTCTACCAATAATTTGGGCATCTACATTAAAAGATTTTGAAATTTCTATAATGTCTTGCGCTACTTCTGGTTTAACATATAATTCCATACGATGACCACAATTAAAGACCTGATACATTTCTTTCCAATCGGTTTTAGATTGTTCTTGTATTAATTTGAATAATGGCGGAATATCAAACATATTATCTTTTACAATATGAAGATTATCTATAAAATGAAGAATTTTTGTTTGTGCACCACCACTGCAATGCACCATCCCATGAATGGTATTACTCTTATAAGTATTGAGGATTGTTTTTATAATTGGTGCGTACGTCCGCGTTGGAGATAATACCAATTTCCCTGCATCAATAGGAGAATCTTCTACAGCGTCTGTAAGTTGCATCCTACCAGAATAAACCAAATCTTCTGGAACCGCAGGATCAAAACTTTCAGGATATTTTTTGGCTAAATATTTTGAAAACACATCATGTCTTGCAGAAGTAAGTCCATTACTTCCCATACCACCATTATATTCTGTTTCGTAAGTGGCTTGACCAAAAGATGCTAATCCAACGATGACATCACCTTCAGAAATATTGGAATTATCAATAACATCGCTTCGTTTAATGCGAGCAGTAACTGTAGAATCTACAATAATGGTTCTTACCAAATCACCCACATCTGCAGTTTCACCGCCTGTAGAATGTATGGTAACACCGAATGACTTTAAATCTTCGATTAATTCTTCAGTACCATTTATAATTGCTGAAAGGACTTCACCAGGAATACGATTTTTGTTTCTGCCAATTGTAGAAGATAACATAATATGATCTGTAGCACCAACGCACAACAGATCATCAATATTCATAATTAGTGCATCTTGCGCTATACCTTTCCAAACTGAAAGGTCTCCAGTTTCTTTCCAATACATATAAGCTAAAGACGATTTTGTCCCTGCACCATCTGCATGCATAATAAGGCAATAGTCCTCATCATTTGTTAAATAATCTGGAACTATTTTGCAAAAGGCTTTTGGAAACAAACCTTTGTCTATATTTTTTATGGCATTGTGCACATCTTCCTTTGAAGCAGAAACTCCACGTTGTGCATATCTTTTGCTTACCGAATTACTCATTTATGAATATTAAGATTGGTATTGCAAAAATAAGGATTGTGTTTAATTATCTCGTGGAATAGGATTAGAATTAATTACTGTATCTATATTCTTTAAGCGTCTTTCTCTCCTTTCGGCTCCACCAAAATAAAAGTTAACACCTAAACCTATTCTAAAAAATGTATCATTTGTCGCTCCAGCAACCAGACCATCGAGGTCATCACTGAAATTAGAATTGTACTCACCAAACAGTCTAATACCCACTTTTTCTGAGACAATAGATTCAAAACCTATAGCTCCTTGTACCTTTGTAGAACTAGTTACAAAATAATTTGCGGCGTTATAACCAGCACCTGCATATATAAAAGGCGTAAATTTTTTGTAAGGAAACATTAGGTATTCGAAATTTAAATCAAAAGACATAAATCCCTCATTATAAATATCCCTATACGCTACATTATATTTGTTGTAAGTAAAACCAATATTAACGTAATCTGAAAGAAAATGCTTATACCCTATTCTAAAATAGATTTCAAAAATTGGATTTTCTAAATCCCCATTAATAACAGAAGTTCCAATGGCTGCCTCAATAGCATTTGTGCCACGATAATCGAAAAACAAGAGTTTTTCGAATTGATCTTTTTTACTCGTATTTTCTTCTTCTTGCGAAAAGCTTAAATTAAAGCAAAGTGCTGAAAATAGTACACTTAAAACAAAAAACTTCGATTTGGTAATCATATATTTAAAATTAAATACATAGGCTTAATTAATTTTAAGATTATGAGGCTTCGCAATATAAAAAAATATTCTTCAAATTATTAATATAGAAGAACTTTGCGGAAATAAAAAAGATAAAACCTAATGTATAGATTTTATCCTTAATATTTTTTTTGGCCTAATAAGCCTAAAATTTAAGTCAGACTTAAGATTGCGACAGTAGGTTTGGTTGTACATTTACAACTTCATCTTTTACAACATCGTTGATTTTCTCAGTATTATCCTGTGAAAGAATAAATGTTGCACCTACAAGAATTGCTACGCTAAGTAGTAACTTTTTCATTTTTACAAATATTGATTAATAGCACTACAAATATACTTAATAATCTCAGTGTAAAATGGCTGAATTCCTTTTTTTAACAACAATACACCACCTTTTCGACAACTCGACAATTGTAATCGATAAACGACATAAAAATTGAATTTCCAAAAGAATTTGGACCTAAGATTACGTACTTATTTAACAGAAATAAACCCGTTTAGAAGGTGAAAATCGTTCATTTTTGGATTAAGTAGTAAACAAAAGCTCCCTATATTTTGTTAAAGGCCATAGCTCATCATCTATCATAAGCTCTAATTTATCGCAATGGTATCTAATATCTTCAAACAAGGGTTTTACCTTTTCACAATACCCATTGGCTTTCTTTTCTATATCTGAAAGCTTATTGAATTTTTTGCGTTCATTTGTCATTTTTGTTACTAACGAATTCAAAGCTTCAATATGACCAGAAATTTCTTCGATAAGTGATAATTGCTCCTTCGCCAAGCTTTTAAATTTATCGCCATAAATCGTTTTTAATCCAGTTACATTTTCAATCAATATGTTTTGATAGCGCACAGCAGTTGGCACAATATGATTACGAGCTATATCTCCTAGCACACGACTTTCTATTTGAATATGCAGAATATATTCTTCCATCTCAATTTCGTAACGCGCTTCTGACTCTATTTTATTCATTACACCTAATTCTTCAAAAAGCGCTATTGCTTCTTTAGAAATCTTAACTTTCAATGCTTCAGGTGTGGTTTTGTTATTGCTTAAACCACGTTTCTGTGCCTCCTTTTCCCATGCATCACTATAACCATTACCTTCAAAGAGAATGGCTTTAGATGTTTTAATATATTCTCTTAAAACATTGAAGATAGCGTCATCTTTCTTCATTGTCTTTTTATCAATTAACGCATCAACTTCAACTTTAAAATCAATCAACTGCTTAGCTACAATAGTATTTAAAACGGTCATTGGGTTGGCACAATTTGCGGTAGATCCTACAGCTCTAAATTCAAACTTATTACCTGTAAAAGCAAAAGGTGATGTTCTATTTCTATCTGTATTATCTAATAATATTTCTGGAATTTTACCAACAACATTCAATTTTAAATCTGTTTTCTCTTGAGGTGACAGCTTTCCTTTTGTTACAGTCTCTAATTCTTTTAAAACTTGAGTGAGCTGATTACCAATAAAAACCGAAATTATAGCAGGAGGAGCTTCGTTAGCACCCAAACGATGATCGTTACTTGCAGACGCTATTGCTGCTCTTAATAACTCCTCGTAAGTCTGAACAGCCTTAATTGTATTGATAAAGAAGGTTAAAAACTGAAGATTACTCATTGGTGTTTTACCTGGAGATAACAAATTAACTCCTGTATCTGTACTTAAGCTCCAATTATTATGTTTTCCAGAACCATTGACTCCTGCAAAAGGTTTTTCGTGTATTAACACTTTGAAGTTGTGGCGCATAGCCACTTTTTGCATCACATCCATTAATAGTGAATTGTGATCTACTGCCAAATTAGCCTCCTCATATATAGGAGCCAATTCAAATTGATTTGGAGCCACCTCATTATGTCTCGTCTTAACAGGAATGCCCAACAACATGCACTCGTTTTCTAAATCGCGCATGTACGCCATTGCTCTAGCAGGAATTGTTCCGAAGTAATGATCATCCAATTGCTGACCTTTGGCAGGCGAATGTCCTAAAAGTGTTCGTCCTGTAAGCACTATATCTGGACGCGACGTTGCCAAGGCATTGTCTATTAAAAAGTATTCTTGCTCCCAACCTAATGAAGCGTTTACCTTTTTTACATTTTTATCGAAATATTTACAAATAGCTACAGCCGCACTATCTACAACCTGCAACGCTCTTAAAAGTGGAGTCTTATAATCTAAGGCTTCACCAGTGTATGCCACAAAAACAGTTGGAATACATAATGTTGTACCATATATAAATGCTGGTGATGTTGGATCCCAAGCTGTATAACCTCTCGCTTCAAACGTATTTCTTATACCTCCGTTAGGAAAACTTGAAGCATCTGGTTCTTGCTGTACCAATTGGTCACCTCCAAATTTTTCGATTGCTAAACCGTCACCTATGGTTTCAAAAAAAGCATCATGCTTTTCTGCGGTAGCACCAGTTAAAGGTTGAAACCAGTGCGTGTAATGTGTTGCACCCTTAGAAAGCGCCCATTCTTTCATTCCTGTTGAAATATGGTTAGCCGTTAAACGGTCAATTTTATTACCTTTTTCGACGGCTGCCGTAATGCTAATTAGCGCGTCTTTGGTTAAATATTGACGCATTGAAGTTTCATTAAAGACATTTTCACCAAAAATTTCTGAACGACGTTTTGGCTCTTCTATCTTTAATGGTAGCCTTTTTAATGATTCCTTTACGGCATAAAATCTAAGTGTTGACATATTACTAATATTTTGGTTCAAAAATACGAAATATTTAAAATTGATAGATCAACCTATCAAAAAATAGGGTAGTTAACAATTATTAATAACATTTCATCTAAAAGACCCTATTTTTTTTGACCTATCAAAAAAATTCACAATATTTGTAATGTTATTTTATGTATAAACAAAATTTTCACGATGGCAAAAATTAAATTAGAATACATTTGGCTAGATGGTTACTTCCCAACACAAAATATGAGAAGTAAAACTAAAGTTGAAGAACACGAAAACTTTAAAGGCACAGTAGAAGAGCTAGATATGTGGTCTTTTGACGGATCATCAACCAGACAAGCTTCAGGTGGTGCATCTGATTGTTTACTTAAACCAGTAGCTATTTACCCAGATCCTGCAAGAAGAAATGGTTATTTAGTAATGACAGAGGTTTTAAATGCAGATGGAACACCTCACGTTTCTAATGGAAGAGCGACTATTGATGATGATGATAATGATTTCTGGTTCGGTTTTGAGCAAGAGTATTTCATTATGGATACTAAAACACAATTACCTTTAGGTTTTCCTATTGGAGGATATCCTGCTCCACAAGGAATGTATTACTGTTCTGTTGGCGGAAAAAATACGCATGGTAGAGATTTAGTTGAAGAGCATGCAGATTTATGTATAGATGCTGGTTTAAATTTTGAAGGTATTAACCAAGAAGTGGCTTCTGGGCAATGGGAATTCCAATTATTTGCCAAAGGTGCAAAAAAAGCTGGTGACGAAATCTGGATTGCTAGATATTTACTAGATCGTTTAACGGAAAAGTATGGATGGTACATAGATTACCACCCAAAACCATTAGGTAAAGATATGGACTGGAATGGTTCTGGTATGCACGCCAATTTCTCTAATGAGGTTTTGAGAACATGTGGTTCTGAAGAAACCTATGGGAAAATATGTGAAGCTTTTAGACCAGTTGTAAAAGAGCATATTGCTGTTTACGGTGAGTTTAACGATCAGCGTTTAACTGGTGACCATGAAACTGCTTCTATTAATGATTTTTCTTGGGGAGTTTCAGATAGAGGAGCTTCAATCCGTATTCCAATTATTGCTGTAGAGAAAGGTTGGAAAGGTTGGTTAGAAGATAGAAGACCAGCTTCTAATGGTGATCCTTACAAAATTGCAGGTCGTATTATTAAGACTGTAAAGAGTGCTAATATTTCTTAATTAGCAATTATATATATTATAAAAAGGCTTGTAGATAGAACTACGAGCCTTTTTATGTTTTTTATGTTCTTTTACTTTAGTGTTATGTAAATAAAGAATATATAAGCACCAAATAGAACCATTCCTTTTATTCTACCAATTTCTAATCGTTTAGGAATTAAAACCAACGGAATTAAAACAGCAGCAAATGCAATCATCCAAAAGATATTTGTTCCTAATATTTCGGGAGTTTTTGGATTAACAACAATGGGTTTAACAATTGCTGTAAGACCTAAAACCGAAGCGATATTAAATATATTAGATCCTATTAGATTTCCTAATGATAATGCTTTCTCTTTTTTTAATGCTGCAATTACTGATGCTGCAAGCTCAGGTACACTTGTTCCAATAGCAATTACAGTTACAGAAATGGCATAATCACTAATACCTGCAAGCACTGCTAGTTGTTTTGCTCCATCTACTAACCAAAGTGACCCAAAATACAAGCCTGCGGCGCCAATTAATAACCATATTACGATTTTAAAATTTGAAACCACGGCAAGTGTAACATCAACATCTCCTGCATTTGCTTTTGTAGATTTTCGAGAACTTTTAATTAAAATAATTAAGAAAACAACCAAAGCCAAAAACAAAACTCCACCTTCTAGAGCGGTTAGGACTAAATCATTCTTTAAAAAATAGTATAGCACAAATGACAATAGCATCATCATTGGCCAATTGAGCTTATAAAAATCGCGATCTATTGCTAAAGGTGAAATTATGGCTGTAATTCCTAAAACCAAACCAATATTAGCGATGTTAGAGCCAATGACATTACCAAGAGCAATATCTGAAACACCATCTAAAGCAGCTTGTAAACTTACTAGCAATTCTGGTGCAGAAGTTGCAAAAGATACAACCGTCATACCAATAACTAACTTAGAAAGCTTAAGCTTAAAAGACAATCCAACTGATGCTCTCACCAAAAAATCACCACCAACAACCAATAACGCTAAACCAGCTATAACAAGAAATACACTCATTTTCTACTAAATTATTTAAACCCTCTTTTATTATGGACGCGAAGATAACATTTCATTTTAATACAATTCTAAAACTAAAAAAATCGTTAAATAACTATTATTTTAGTTGTATAACTATAAAAATAGTTATAGATTTGAAACTCAAACATAAGATACCTATGTATAAAATTGCATCAATCTGCTTACTATTATTTATATTTTCTTGCAAAAGTGAAACTCCGTTGGATTTTAAAACGATAAACAAAAATTTCACGACTTATGCAAATACAATTGATAAAATTGAATACAAAATGCATAGTATAGATTCATCTTCAGGCAACGAACCATGGAATAATACAGGTTATGCTCTTGTTGAAAAGGCAAGTGAAGATTCTATTTTCGGAATATCATTTTATGGAAAAAGAGATGATATTTCTAAGGAGTATATTTATGATAATGGCAACGGATTTGAGATATCACCCAAAGAAAAAACTTATGAAATAGAATACAATAGTCTAGGCTTTCTAGGAAGTCCTGGTGGACAAATGGTTTTTGGTAATCAATTTGTTTTAGACACTATTTACAAAACGGTTGAAGTCACCGAAAATAATAATTACTACATACTTAATTACACTTTTGAGGATAACGCTAAGTATGAAGTTACAGATATAAAAAAAACAATTTTATTAGACAAGCAAAAATTCTTTCCTATTAAAACCATAAGGACTTCTAAACAACTAGGCAATAGAACATATAGTCAAAGAGAAATAAGTGACATAAAAATAAATAGCGAAGTCCAAAATTCTGTCAATGACTTTAAAAATAAAATAAAAGATTATGAAATTATATTACCTAAAGAACCTGAACCAAACAAATTATTAAACACAATAATACCATCTATAAAATTGAGTAATATTTTCAATGAGAATATAACTATTGATTTACGCACAAATAAACTAACGTTACTTGATTTCTGGGAAGTATGGTGTGGACCTTGTATTGCATCATTTCCAAAAGTTGAAAAATTAAAACAAATTTACTCAGACAATTTGGTTATTATCGGGATTTCAACTGAAGATAAAACTAATGCCATTAATCTTATAAATAAAAAAGAAGTAACCTTTATTAATACTATTGGAGACAATGAGTTAAGAAAACGGTTTAGTATCACTAGTGTCCCTAGGTATTTCTTAATTGATAAAAACGGAATTATAAAAAAAGAATATTATGGCTTCTCAGATCAAATAGAAAAAGATATAAAAACTGAAATCGCCGAACTTAAATAAGATAAGTACATGCAAAAACTAACAAACAAAGAAGAAGAAATAATGCACATCTTATGGAAGCTAGAAAAGGCTTTTGTAAAAGATGTTTTAGCAGAGATAAAAGAAGACAAACCACATTACAATACACTTTCTACAATAATTAGGAATTTAGAAGAAAAAGGCTATGTTAGTTATAATGCCTACGGAAAAACACATCAGTACTTTCCTATTGTAACGAAAGAAGATTATAAAACGAAGTTTATGAGTACTGCTATTGAAAACTATTTTAATAGTTCGTATAAAAATGTGGTTTCCTTTTTTGCTAAAGAAGAAAAAATAAGCGTTGATGAGCTTAAAGAAATAATTGCATTAATAGAAAACAAAGATTAATTATGGAATATCTCTTAAAAGCAAGCGCAGTAATTGTTCTATTTTATCTATGCTTCCATATTTTTTTAAAGAAGGAAACATTTTTTGAGCATAATCGATGGTTTTTATTAATAGGTATTGTAGTCGCTTTAATTTTTCCATTTATAGTTATACCTATACACATAGCAGTAGAACCTATGATAGTTCCAGAAACTGTTTATACTATTAGCGAAAACATCCCTATTAATATTCAAAAACCAATTCCAGAATCAAAATTTGAATGGCAAACACTTTTACCAATTATATATGGTATTGGACTCATCGTATTCTTAACTCAATTTATCTTTCAATTTGGATCATTGATTTTATTATTACTGAAGAATCCCAAGAATAGAGATGGTGTTTACACTTATGTTATTGTAAATAATACAGTATCACCTTTTTCATTCTTTAAATGGATTGTTTACAATCCAGAATCTTTTAATAACGAAGAATTAAAATTGATGTTAACACACGAAAAAGTACATGCCAACCAACTACACTCTTTAGACATATTATTGATACAATTAGCGTGCAGTATTTTTTGGTTTAATCCGTTAATGTGGCTGTATAGAAAAGAAGTACGACAAAATTTAGAATATATCGCAGATTATAAAACTCAAGAAGAATCAAATAGCGAAATAGAATACCAACGCTTGCTCCTAAAAACAAGTGTTACAAACCACAACATTTCGCTCTCAAATAATTTTTACAATTCATTAATTAAAGAACGCATAGTTATGTTAAAAAAATCGAGATCAAACAGAAAAAAACAATGGAGATACTTATTGATGTTACCGCTATTAGCTGGAATGTTAATGAGTATGAATACTGAAAAAATTTATGTTGAATCAGAAATTATATTAAAAGAATCATCTCAACCAACCTTAGAATTTGTTGTTACAAAAAACACAACAGACGCTGAACTTAAAGCCATGTCTGATGCTATTGAAAATAAAGGCGGAACTTTAGTCTTTAGTGATATAATCAGAAATGAAAAAAAAGAACTTGTAAATATTTTTTTAAAGCTTAATAATCATAAATACGGTTATACAAACAATACAACACCGATAGATTCATTTATTATCTATAAAGAGTTCTTTGGCAGTGGTGGTGGTTATGTTGGTAGAATTAATGGTGCCACTTTACACTTTGACATTGATACTAATGACAAAAAGTTTATCGATGCACTGACAAAAAGAGCTCATAAATCTATAATTAAAAAAGGCGTTCAAAAATCGTTTACTTCTGAAAGTATTAAAGTTACGTTTACAAAAATGATGACTGATGGAAGTATAAAAAAACATAAAGAATTTTTGAAATCAAAGGGAGTAATAATGACTTTGAATGAATTAAAACGAAATAAAAACAATGAAATAATTGATATAAATATCGATTTTGAAACTGAAAATAGTTCAGCAAATTATAACGTAAAAAATAAATCTGGTATTAAATCATTCTACTTTAAAATGGATGAAGATGGAAGTTTTGGAGTTGGAGCTTCTAAGGATAATGATGTCGTTATCGTTGAAACTATTAATATTGATAATGCCGAACAAAAACCACAAAAAGCCAAAAGCAAATATAAATTTGTCAGCTCTAGTAAAATTGTACCAAAACTTAATTCTGGAGACTCAATTTATGGCGTTTACAATTACAGCTTTTCAAAGGATACTTTAGTTTATGGCAAAAATATCATTATTGACTCCGCTGAAGTAAAACGCTTATCTCATATTAAAACTGGTTATTTTTATGAAAGTGACACGCCTATAGAGGTAATACCTAAAGGTGAAGCTATAAAAATTTTTCAAGTTGGTGATAAAGCAAAACAAAGCGCAAATAGATTTGCAAACCAAGATCTACAACCATTAATAATTATAGATGGAAAAGTGGGCAAAAAAGAAAGTCTAAAGATTATTAATCCTAATGATATAGAACAAATGAATGTACTTAAAGGTGATAACGCAATAGCGCTATACGGTGAAAAGGGAAAGAATGGTGTTATTGAAATCACAAGCAAAAGTAAAAACACTAATACGGCTCAATCACAAAGTATAAAAAATAGCCCTTGGAAAATTAGTACAGGTGTAAATAAAGTTGAACACTATGAAATTAAAGACAGTACAAATTTTTCAAATAAAAAATCTTCTAATCCATGGAAAATAGATAGGTCTGCCGTAACATCAATTCAATACATTGATGAGGATAATCTATCTAACAGCTCTATGCTGATATACATATCAAAATTTACAAATGATTTGTCCTTAGATCAACACAAAGAAAAATTAGAACTGTTGGGTCTAAGTGTTAAATATTCAAAATTAAAACGTGATAAAACTGGAGATATCATCAGTTTAAAAATTAGCTTAAAAGACAATGAAGGTAACAAATCGAGTGCATCCTTTAAAGATGATGAAGGTATTCCTGATATTGGTTTTGGTCTCTCTGATGGGAAGTTATTAATTCGCTCGACGAAGAATTAAAACACAGAAGCCAAACTATTAGCTTATAGTTTGGCTTTATTATTTCAAAACTCTTAGGTCTTTATTTATAATCAACTTTTTAGTTATGGATTGATTATCACTATTTAACCTTAAAAGATATAGTCCTGAAGCTAAATCTAAATCGACATAATTTTCAATCAAATTATAATGTTTCAAAAGTTTTCCTTCAACAGAAAATACATCTATTTCAGCATTTGTATTAAGTCCAGAAATGTAAATTCTACCATTTGTTGGATTTGGATATAAAGTAATTTCGTTTAAGTCATTATCATCAACACTTAAAGATTGATCCCACATTTCACCTACATTATTTCCCCAAATATATTCTACCAATAAGGGCAAATCTATAAAAGGATTTCTATTCTTCTGCCAGTTATTAACGACGTTATTTCTGTTCATTTCAAAATCGTCTGGTGGATCGTTTCTATGCCAATCCAAAAGTGTTGCTAAATCACCTAATTGTCCTGTAGTATTTGGAAATCCATTGACGACTTCTAAACCGTTGTATCTAATTTCCATATATAAAACACTACGTGCTACATCACCTCTAAAACTTCCGAGTGTTCCTGTTGGACCAACGTACTCACCATAATGCTGATTTCCACGAGAGCTGTTTTCCGATGCATCTGCGGCTCTCAATGCATAGGCATCTGAGTTACCGTGTCTTAAAGAATCTGCCTCTGTAGTCCAAAAGACATCAATACCATCTGCAATTTCGTCTTCTTCAATGTCAAAAAAACCACCTCTAGAACGTGGATATGTATGTTCTCTATTCCACTTACCTGTATTATTAGAACTTGTTTGCAAATCTAATTTTGGACGACCCTCTTCCGTGTAGACCAACCAAACCTGGTTACTATTCTCTGGATTCTGATCAGCCTCTAATAAAATATCAATAACATCTGCATAAGTCTGTGCTCTTACGGTTGTTGGATCTGCAATAACATCTTGTAAGGCTTGTCTAAGTGCTATGTCTGAAAAGCCATCTAAACTATCGTAATAACCGACTGGTTGCGTACTTTGAACCAAACCAAATGTTGGGTTAATTGGAGTTCCCCAAGCAGCCATTGTAAAATCATTATCTACTACTCTCACTTCTACTCTGTCGTTTGCAGGCACTATAGGTTCAACCAAATCTAAAAATCGTATTTGTAAAACCTCATCACCTTCATCTGCAGCATCATCAATTAAGGTGATTGTTGTACTTGTAGAATTTGCGCCATTTGGGATTGTTAAGTCTAAATTTCCTGTAAAATCTGATGTATTAAAACCAAAATTGTTAAGACTTACGGTGAAATTTAAATCTGACGTGACAACCGTTTGGGCAGTAAAAGTGATATCGAAAGTTGCTCCTTCATCATATAATGATTGTGCAACTGAAATAGCAATAGGATTAATGGTATTACCAGAACCGTCGTTTTCGCGTCTAGGTGTTGGAGTTGCTGTAGAATAAGATTCAATTCCCGTACCATCAACAAAACGTTGTATAGATCTGGGATTTGCAGTTGTACCGTTATCATTGTACTGATTAGTCTCACCGAGTAATGCTAATAAACCCGTATCGTCTGCATCATTGGTATCATAGACCATAGCATCAATTAAATTGGTTTGAGTTGCTAAAGTACCTTCCGGAAAATCATCAACTGAGGCCTGATATATACCAACTCCATCTGCACCATTCTGAAAAACATTCTGCGCAATTAATACTTGAGGAAATGGAGATACGCCTTCGCTGCCAATAACTAACAATCCGTTATTATCTGTTGTGGCACCATTTAAATCAATAACCAAATAACTAGAATCTGCGCCATTAGTAGACCCATTGAAGAAAACTAAAATATAACCGTCTGTTGAGAAATTTGGTGTTTGGGATTTCAATTCTATAAATTCTGCCGTATCTGTACTTGGAGAATCTGGATCAAATTCATTGATAACCAAAACCTGAGACCAAGAGAAACTAAACATTAATAAAATGAGGAGTGTAATACTTCTATTCATATTTCAATTTTTTATAAAGATAAACTTAAAATAAAGCATTAGTGTTAAGGCTGATTTATTTACGAAAAAATAATTCACATTTATCTTACTTTCTATTTTGAAAAAAGATGAAAACTAAAATAAATGCAATTTTGATAATGAAATGCCTCTACAAAATTTAATACCCACTGTAAAAAGCTCTTCAAACGTATATTTTTGAAATCATAAATTACACTTTAAGTTATAATTTAATACTTTAATATAGACAAGTCACAAAATATTAAAACATATTACATCATTTTACTTACGAAAGTAAATTCAATTTCATCGATTTATATAAAAACGTTTGGAAACATATTGATTCTCGATATATATTGAAAATTCAATCAAAAAACGAAGTTTATTATTAACCTCTAAAACCAAAAAATTATGATGACATTAGCAAAATTGATTATTGAAATTATATTTTTAATATTCTAAATTAAAACCGACCACACAACCAATCAAAAAAAAGTAGAACTTAGTCTAGAATAAGTTTTACTATTTTTGTCACTAAGTGACATTGGCAGATAAAGCCTTTGCCAAAACACCAAAATGAAGAAAACCATATTCAAGGCTTTAGCAAAAATCAACAAAGCCATACTACCGTCTTACAGCAAAAAACAATTAGATCTTAGCAAAGCGTCTAAATTTCAACTCGCCATAATTGGCTGGCGTGTTTTTATTACCAAGAATGCACTGTAATAAAAAAAGACTACCAAATAAATGGTAGCCTTTTAAAAACTCAATTTAATCTATCGCGTTAGCGGTAAATTTTCTTTAATTATTTTAATTTCTTGTTACTTGTATAGAATTTGAAAAGTCAAAACAACCATTAAAACCACTGACATTCATCCCAGCTTCTAAACCTGTTAGACCGTCTTCATACCGTAAATACCATATAAAACACACACCAACTCCTGCACCATCAAAGTTTACACCTTCAACATCTGCTAGTGTTTGCGGAAGGCCTAAAATCATTCCTTGATCATCTGTTATTACGTAAGTTCTGTTAGCACCTGAAGCATTAGGATTATCTAAAGACATTCCACTTACCATATCTGGTGTTCCATCTACATTAAATGTAAAAGGTCCTCCTGAGAGCGTACCTGCTTCTGGCTGATTTCTTGTTACAGTGAGTGCATTAGATAAATCAAATGTTCCTGTAAGGTCATTAGCATTCATACCCATTTCTAAACCTTCTAGTCCATTCTCATAGCGTAAATACCAAATTAAGCATACACCAGATCCAGCTCCCTCAAAATCTACGCCTTGTACAGCATCTAAAGTTGGAGGTAAACCCAAGATATTACCCGAATCATCAGTAATAACGTACGTACTATTTGTCCCTATTCCATTAGGGTTATCTAACGAAATACCACTAACCATATCTGGTGTTCCCTCAATACAAAGAGTAAATGGACCACCTATTAAAGTACCAGCTTCTGGCACTATTGGCTGTGAAGCATCATCATCGCTACTACAGGATACTACAAATAAACTTATTGCTAGTAATCCTAAAACTGTTTTTTTAATCATTACTTTATGTTTTAAATTGTTCTCTGCAAATTTAGAACATAATAAATGATGAATATGTTAGGTAGCTAACAGTTGTCATTTTTTTAATAAAAAAAATGGCTAATAAGTTTATTAGCCATTCGTTGAATTATATTTTATTAGTGTTACTCTAAAAAGTAACTGACAGCATAGCTCTCGCAAAGAAAGGTGTACCAGGTGTAAATGTAATTTCTTCTACTGAATCTGCTTCATTAAACAAACGTGTTTCCGTTGCAAACTGTGTTTCTTTCCATTCAACATCAAATATATTTTCTAAGATAATACCAAAAGACCAATTTTTTGCAAAATTATAATTCAGGTTAAGATCTGTAATCATATACCCTTCAGCCACTATAGAATCATCTTCATTTGCTGGTCTATCATCAACATATCTGTAGTTAAGACTACCCGAAAATTTACCTAAATCCTTTACTGTAATTCCACCAACAGAGGTCAAATCTGGAGCTAATGGAATAAAGTCTTCACCATCTGGTTCATCTATACTTCGCGCAATTGTGTAGTTGATATCACTATTTATAAATAACCAATCCGTAAGTTGATAACGAAACCCAAAATCTACTCCATAACGTTTCGATTTTCCACTTGGTTCTACGACACCTGCATCACCAACATAAACAAACTCTTGTTCTAGAAATAAGCTCCATACTGCTGCATTTAAGACTAAACGATCAGCTGGTTTTACTATTGCTCCTATATCGGCTCCAAAAGCCGTAGGGATCGTTTCTTCACCAGTATTTGCGGTTGCCACACGTGCATCATTAGAATGAAATCCGTAGCCTAATTTACCAAAAAACTGCAATTTTGGTGATGCTGAATATATGGTATTGAATTTAGGACTAACTACAACTTTATCTTCACTCAAAGTTTCAAAACTATCAGCTAAAAAATCAACATAATTAAACTTAAAATAATCGAGTCTTAAACCTGGATTTAATGTCCATTTTTTCGTTTTGTAATTACCACTTATAAATGCATATCCATTTAATTCATCAACATCTCCAAAAGCAATACGCTCTAAAGTTTCATTTCTATTTCTTGTTCTTGATAATTCTACATCATTTACATCATCGTATCTAAAACCAATACCTGCATCGAAGCTTAATTGCACATCATGGTCCTCTATGTGAAAAGATCTATTATAAATACTCTCTGCACCAACAATTGTGCGACTTTCTTTTTGCTTAATTTGATCACCATTTACAGGGTCTTCAAGAAAAAAAGTAAAATTAGAATACAACTCAAAATCGTATTTAGAGATATAGGCCTTTGATTTAATACGCTGATGTTCGTCAATTTGTTTGGTATGGTTTACCCAAATATTAGAACGACTAGTTTTACCTCCTTCTGTATCATCGATTGCACCAAATCTTCCAATAATTCCTTGCTCTACTGCTCTTACAGGAATTTGACCTGAAGCATCCCATCGGCTTTGAAAATGTGAAAATGATAAAGTTAATTCTTCATCTTCATAATTATTAAAATTATAGCGGCCTAATACATTAAGGCGGTTAAAATTTTGAGGAGAATCAAATACTCCATCAGTAAGCACAACTTCTGATGCAATAAAAGCACTACTGTATTCACTTTCAGAAATTTTAAATAAATTAACTGATCTTAAGGTATTAAATTCACCTGCTTCAATTTTTATAAGATTATCATCTATTGTTTTTTTTGTATTAAGATCAATATAACCCGCAGTATTGAAATTACCTTTATCAGCATAATAAAGACCTTTTCCAAAATCGATACTATTGATAAGTTCTGGAATTACAAAGTGCAAATCCGCATACCCTTGACCATGAGCATGAGACACCATATTCACTGGTAAGCCATCTGTGCTAATTGCGATGTCTGTACCATGATCTACATCAAATCCTCTTAAGAAAATTTGCTCAGCTTTTCCGCCACCAGCATGTTGACCAATGATTAGTCCTGGCACTTTTCTCAAAATTTCTTGCGCTGATTTTATCGGGTTTGTCTTTATATCTACAGTAGCAAATTGACTCAAAACATTTGTTTTAGAAACCAGTACAACTTGATCTAAAGATACGGCCGCTTCTTGTAAGACAATTGAAATTTTAGTATCCAATTGATTTTCAGTAATGATAATTTCTTGTTTTTCGTAGCCTAAACCACTAATAATTATAACATCGCCTTCTGAGATGTCGTCCAATTCAAAATATCCAGAGACATTTGTGTAAGCATAACCTCCAGTGTTTTGGTTATAGATATTTACACCTTCTATTGGTTTGTTGTTTTCTGTTTTTATCGTTCCGCTGATCTCATGTGCGAAACTGAAGTTGCATAACATTATAAATCCTATGCAGAGTAAAATATGTTTCATAATTTATTTTTTATATATAGATTGATTGTATATTTTTTAGAATACTTTTTGTCTTTTTAAGACACAAGTGCAAGACCTTTGCATAAAAAAGGTCTATAAAAAAAATATTCATAATTTATGAGAATAGAAATTATACTTTGGGAGGTCTGTAGAGTTGGTTTAGATATTCGTTTTCGAAAATCAAACCCTTAAATACAAAGAGTGAATCAATAATAATATGATCATCATTACCTACAAAAGCGTAAGTGTCTAAAACGATATGTTTCTTTATTTTGAAGTCATTTAGAGTTGTTTCACCTTCGTTATTATTATTGCCATTAGCATTAAAAATAGTTTCCAATAGCTCTAAAAATTGATGCTGATGGGTTGGCTGATGATTAGTTAATGCAGTCCCAGAATTTAAATGTTTTATATATTCATTGTTATGATCTGCATCATGCTGAAGCACATAAGTTGGAGCATTAAAATTATGAGAAATCGTATGCAAAATATTACTAACCTGAACATGTAATGGTCCAAAAATATAGCACAGCGTTATCGTCAAAGCCATGGCTCTGATAATAAATTGTTTGATGCTATTTTGGTTTTTGCTCGGCATATTATTCTGACTCCTCTAATAAATCGACCATCAACTTTTCTAAATAATTTGAATAGTCCTCTATCGTTGGTAAGTTAAAAACTTTATTCAGCGGAATTTCCATTCCTAATTCATCATTTATTCTCGATGTAACACGTATAGCTGCTAAAGAATGTCCTCCTAAAGCTATGAAATTATCGTGAATACCAATTTTATTTAAGCGTAACACATCTTTCCAAACATTCTCTACAAGCTCGTCAATTTCATTTCTGGGAGCTACATAAGTTGTTTCAAGTTCTAATTGCTCTGTGTTAAAACTTTTAAGTGTTTTTTTATCTATTTTTCCGTTTTTAGTTAGAGGTATTTCATTTAAAAATTTAAAATTAGATGGTATCATATAAACTGGAAGTTTCTGAGCTAATTTCTTTTTTAATACCTGAGATGACATTGCAGTATTCCCTGTGTAATACGCCACTAATTTCTCATCACCTTTATAAACATCTGATTCTTCATAACCTATTTCTTCCATGATACGTTTCACCTCTACCTCATCTATATACTCATTGATTTCTTCTAAACTTTCATCTCTAGTTTTATGACCCAATCTAACATCCCAACTGTATGGAAATGAATAATTGCTATAACCTTTTTCTTTTTTATGAACATATATACCAACTTGATTTATGGTGCAATTAGTAGAACGCCCTGTATCTGTTGGTCTTACCCAATCTACTTTTTCGTCTAGATAGATAAGCATGTCTTCTAAACTCACATCAGAGTATCTATAAAAATCAATAAACTGCACTTTATCAAAAACGGCATCATCTTCAAACATTTCTACTTCTAATAAGTCTTTTACAGCATCATCTTCTCTATGATATAGTTTTCTAACTTCTAGTATGGTATCATCAATTTTCTTTACATCTAATGTTTCATGCCAAAAGAGTTCTTCTGTTAAACGCGTCTCAAAAAATTGACCTCTCGATAATCCTGTAACTATATACGGAATCTCTTTTTCCAACGCTATCTTAGTGCTCAAAGTATATATAGTTTTAAAGCAGCCATTACATACATTTTGATGTCTGTTTAGGCTGTCTATAAAAATCTCATTCATATGAGGTGTTTTACCATAAATATGATCTACACCTAATTTTTCAACAATTCTATTTATATTGCTTTTAGCCTGATCGCTAATGTAACCGTTGTCTAGCGTAAATGCCAATACCCTAAGCCCCATGCTTACTAGTTGCGCCAAAATATAGGTGCTATCTTTACCACCACTTAATAATGATAAACAATCATAAGACCTATTATGTTCTTTATTCTCAGTAAGAATTAATTGGAGTTCTTCTTCTGTCTTAAAATACTTTTCTGCTTTATCCTCGTAAGTTTTAAATGCGGTACATAAATGACATACACCATCATCATCAAAATCTGTCTCTGGGTAATTTGATGGTAATCCACATTCGGTGCAGTTTATTACATCTTCTTCTGCAATATTTATTCTATTACTTTCCGCAAGAACAACAGCACAATTATCAATTCCATTTATGCTATTTAAGTTCGTCTCAATATCTGTAAGTTCTATTCTATAACCTCTTAACTTTACTTGTTCATCTACTCTTCCTAAATACTCATAAGATTCATTTTTATTTAACCTAACTAAATCCCCTGTGCAATACATTTTTTGGCCTAAAACAAATGGATTATCAATAAATTTTTGATGAGATAATTCATTTAATCCTAAGTATCCGTCTGCTAAACCCAGACCGCTTAAATATAACTCACCTACTACTCCTTTAGGCACTATATTTTTATGATCATCTAGAATATAAGCATGCATATTAGAAATAGTTTTACCAATAGGTACTGCACCTTCTTTATGTTTTTCCGGATTATATTCCGTAGCGATACAGCCAACCGTTGCTTCTGTAGGTCCATATTCATTAAATAGCCTCACATTTTTTCTGAAAGTTTTGATAATGGATTCTGCGAGGTTTACTTTAAAATTTTCACCTCCGACAATTATTTTTTCAATAACAGAACCGGTTAAGTCTTTGTCTTTAAAAACTTCTAAATGCGATGGTGTTAGTTTAATAGTATCAACAATATTATCCTTTATAAGCTCTAAAACTGATATATCTGGTCCCGAATTATTTTCTTTATATACCACTATCCTTCCTCCGCTGACTAATGGTAAAAAAGTAGAAGTTATTGTTAAATCGAAACCAATTGAAGTGAATAGTGCAAATGATGATTTATTAGAAACATCATAATATTTTTTAGCCCAAAATATATAATTATTTAATGCTTTATTAGAAATTAAAACACCTTTTGGGTTTCCTGTAGAACCAGATGTATACAATATATAAGCTGTTGTATTATCTTCTAGTTTAATATTTAAATTATCTGGAGATTCATTTTCTAAGGTTTCTCTTATCGCTTTAATATTTATACTAATAATTTCAGGATTAATTATATTATGCCTCAATTCTGAATTGGTTAAAACCAAAGCACAATTTGAATTTGCAATAATGAAATCAATACGCTCTTTTGGTTGATCAGATGCTATTGGTACAAATGTAGCACCTAACTTCATTACGGCTAAGATACTAATAATGTAATCTGTATTCCTATGGTTATAGATTGCTATTGTATCACCAATATTAACATCCTTATGTTTTAAATAATGTGCTAATTTATTTGCTCGTTTATTAAGCCCTCTATAAGTTAAGGTTTCATTTTTATATTGTAGTGCAATTGCATTAGGATATTGCTCTGCCATTTCTTCAATACGCTCTAATACTGACGCATTGACTTTTTCTGTTTCAAATGAAAACTTAGTACTAGATGCAATTTCGTGCTGGCTTGCTATTGAGAATTCACCAATAGGTTTTTCTAAATCCTCAAAACACGCATCAAACACATTCAAAAAATGTTCTGAAACATTACTTTTTAATTCATCATCAAAAATATGTTCATTTAAATCTAATAGAATAGAAACGTTCCCTGATTGATCCATATCATAAATATGGCAACGCATATAATGATTTGGGTCACAGTGCTCAGGGTGTAACCATTCTGAACTCATAGGGATATCAGCAGAGTTAGAAAAACTTGCGTTAATGTAGTTAAGAATAATACTATAACTTTTATTTAAATCTGGAGTAGACATTCCTGGCTGAGCATGCCTTAAATAATTATTAGTTTCAATTTTAATACGGTCTAAAATAGCCTTAAAAGAGTCTTCATTATCTACATCAGCGATTAAAGGAAAGAACTCTACAAATAGTCCTGGAGTTCTTTTAAAGGTTTTAGATATTCTATTGTGGGTTGGCGACCCTATAATAAGGTTGTTTTCACCACTTATTCGTTTTACATAAATGAAAAGTATGGTGCTGAAAATATTGAAAAGCGTTAAGTCTTTAGACCATGACTTCACATTTGGCAAGTTAGAGACTTGGTCTAATTTATCTAATCTACTTTGATTAAGTTTTATAACTATGCGATTAGACTTGGTCGTTTTATAATCTCCAGAACGACCATATAATTGTACCTTCGGCCATAAACCATTAATTTTTTGTCTCCAATATGATTTTATAGACTCACTTTTTTCTGATAAAATTACCTCAGTTTCATAACTTATGTAAGACTTAAAATCTGGCAAAGGCTCTAAAGTTTCGTGTCCACCACTTATGGCATTTTTATAAATGCGACACATGTAGTCAGACAAAATAGTAAAAGACGTAACATCTGTTATAATGTGATGTATGTTTAGAACCCATTTGTATTTCTTTTCAGAAATTTTAATTATTACGGAATCAAATACACGTTGGGATAAATCAATATTCTTTTGACTTCTCTCTTTAATCCAATTTTGAATTTGCAACTCCGTCTTGTTCGAAAAATCAAAATATTCCAATTCGTAATTAAGATCGCTTTGGACTTTTTGGTATGGGTTACCATTTTCTTCATAAAATACAGTTCGTAAGGTATCTGAGCTATCTATGAGTTGTTGAAAAGCAGTTTTAAATTTTTCAACTTGTATAACTCTAGAAAAGGTAAATACATAAACCGTATTATATAGCGGAACCTCTGGGTTTAATTTTTGACCCATCCATAAAGAAAATTGACTTTGTGTTAAGTCCATAACCACGGTTTTTTTTAAAGTATAATTTAAACTACTTTGACTTTATGTAATTAACAATATGATCTACCGTCATAAAATTTTCAATTATCATATCCTCCGGACCAATTTTTATATCGAACTCGTTCTCTACAAAACTTATAAGTTGTATCATGCCTAAAGAGTCCAAAATACCACTACCTAAGAGATCCTCACTATCATCAAAATCTCCTTCAACTTCCCCATTTAGTAGTTGTTCAGTTATGTATTTTAATATTATATCATTCATTTTAATTCTTTATTAGATTATCTATTAATACATTTCTATTTACTTTACCTGAGCTTGTTCTTGGTAAAGTAGCAAATATCTCAATATGCTCAGGTACGGAATAAACAGGTAAATGAGTCTTACAGAAAGATGCTAACTCATTAGTAGAAATTGTTGCTTCAGGAAGTAATAAGATGACGGCATAAAGCGCTTTTAGATTATTTTCCGATTCAATAATGAGTACTGATGCTTCCTTTACAGAAGGATGCTTTAAAAGGACAGACTCAATTTCATCTAAATCTATTCTAAAACCTCTAATTTTTCTTTGCCTATCATTTCGTCCTACAAAAACAAGATCATTGTTTTCATTTTCAAAAACAATATCACCTGTTCTGTAATATATTTGCTCCATACCAGCTGCGTCTAACTCCTTGTAAACTGATTTTTGGGTAAGTTTAATATTATCCCAATACCCTTTCATCATTGTAATTGACTTAATGACCAATGCACCTTTATTTCCGCTAGTAACTTCATTGTCTTTTTTATCCAAAATTTTAAATTCAGTATGATTCCATACTTTGCCTATTGGTAATTGTGAATTGACCTGTGCTAATGAATTAAAATTATAATATGTACATTGATTGACTTCTGCTGGACCATAAACATTTGAAAATATTGCGTTAGGCAATTTCTCAATAAACTTTGTTAGATATTTTAACCCAAAGACTTCTCCTCCAAACAATACCCATCTTAAGCTATTTAGATTAACCTTATCTAAAACATTACTTAATAAAATTTGAATTAATGCTAAAGGAACCGAATACCAAATTGTTAAAGATTCCTTTTCTATTAGTTTAGCAAGACTCACAGGAAATTTTGTATAAGCATCTGTAATTATTATTGTTGAAGCTCCTGCCAATGGTGCTGAAAAATATCCAAACGTGGAAATGTCAAAATTAATAGGCGCATGATTTGCTACCCTATCATTTGATATAATACCATATAAATCTGCAGACATCTTAGCATAGTTAAGTCCGCTGTAGTGTGTATGCATTATACCTTTTGGAGCTCCTGTTGAACCCGATGTAAACATAATGTAAGCTAAGTCATTTTTATCAATTTCCACAGCTTTAAAATTGGCTAAACTCGTATTGTAGATAGCATCCCACGAGACACTCATTAATGGCAATCTTTTAGACAATCCTATAATTCTTATTAGCGATGAAGAACCGTCTAGAATAGACGTTATTTTTCGTTTTTGTTTATCTGAAGTTACTAAAACCTTTATATCACAACTATTAATTAAAGAGCGCGTTCTTGTATGTGGAGCTGTAAAATCCAAAGGCACATAGGCTGCACCTGCTTTTAAAATCCCATAAATGGCGATGGCAGTTTCGATACATCTATTTAAATAAATACCAACTCTATCACCTTTCTTAACACCTAAATCAATTAGACATTTAGCTAACTGACTTGTTTTAATATCGAGTTCTTTATATGAAACGGATATATCTTCACACTTAAAAGCTTCATTATCTGGAAATAACGCAGCTGAGTTTTTAATAATATCTGTTAAAGTATAGAGTTCCATTATAAAATTAAAGGCCTAAAGATTTTGAAATGATATTTCTCTGGATATCAGACGTACCGGCATAAATTACGCCACCAACTGCATCTCTTAAATTTCGTTCTATTTGGTGCTCAGTGAGGTATCCATTTCCACCATGACAACGTATAGCATCCATGCTAGACTCAACAAAACTTTCGCTTAAATAAAGTTTTAGCATCGCTGCTTCCATTAAAACAGACTTCCCTTGTGTTTTTAAAGATGCTACTCTATAAAGAAGTAATCTAGAAGTTTCTAAACGCAGTTTCATGTCGGCAATCCTGTTAGAAACGGATTGAAACTCACTTATTGGTTTTCCAAATTGTTTTCGCTCTTTTACAAACTTAATGGTAGAATCTAGCTGGTACTCCATAGCACCTAATTGGCTAGCGAAAATAGTGAACCTATCATATTCTAGAGAACTGATAGCAATGCTCCATCCAGCTCCTTCTTTACCTAGTAAATTTTCTTCAGGTATAAAACAATCTTCAAAGGTTAAATCCCCAAAAGGTACAGTACGCATGCCCATTTTAGGTTCGTTCTTACCTGCAGTATAGCCTTTTGTTCCTTTTTCTACAATAAATACACTGTAACCCCATTTACCCAATTTAACATTAGTCTTAGCAAAAACTAATACTATATCTGCGATTGGCCCAAATGTTATTAACCTTTTACTACCATTTAAAACATAGCCACCTTCAACTTTTTCTGCAAAAGTCTCCATATTAAAAACATCAGATCCTGCATTTGGTTCGGTTAATCCATGGCATCCCATCATTTTTCCAGAAGCCAAAGGTTTTAAATATTTTTCCTTTTGAAGTTCTGTGCCAAATTTTAATATTGGAAACTGAACAGTCCACATTTGAGCATTTAACCCGAAAGGTAAACCGTTATCTCTACAACCATAACCAAGACCTTCCATGGCTAATATTGTACCTAAAATATCTACTTCATCATTCTGTCCTCCATATTTAATAGGACTTGCTAGTCCTTGAATACCAAATTCTGCACATTTCTCCCAATCTTCTCGCGAAAAAACACAATCTTTATCGCGTTCAACTATAGAGTTATTTAAGTTTTCTTCAGCAAATTTTATGACCTGCGCTTTATAATCAAGTTGTTCTTTTGTCCAAGATATTTCCAAAATAATAATAGGTATTAAAAGATTAATTTTAAAAAGGCGTAATGATAATTAAGATATGTAGAGAGCTACTGATTCAAAACATCAATATCATTTTGATTGCAAAATAAAAATTCTATATCTTAACTGAGTTATACAAAAAATGATAAGGATTTTTAACATCATTACTAATATTTTCTAGAGACACATCTGTACCAATTTCAAATTCATGAGCTAAATCGAGAAACAAACCCATTACAACTTTATCTTCTAATGCTAAACCTGTTGAGTCAAAAACAGTCAATTTTTTTTGCAAGTGTTTGTAGTTGTCATAGTTTTGAATGACTTCAAATAAATCTGAGTCTATTTCTTTATCTGTAAGCTGCTGGCACTCCCCTTCTATTTTTGCTTGTTTTGTAAAATCCGGACAGACAAAACTTTCTTTCAGTAAATTTATTGGTAATTCTATTTTACCAGGAAAATCAGATCCTATAGCATTTATATGCAAATGTGGTTTAGTTATATAATTTTTAAATAATGGTCCTTCTCCAACTTCTATTGATGTCGCCGTAGAAACAATATCACTTTCCGCAATCACATCAGCAGTTGTACTAGATATAATTTCAATATCCAAATCTAGCACCTCTACTCTTTTATTAAAAGAATTTATGGCTTCACTATCAGTGTCATAGACTAAAACTTTCTTAATAGGAAACAATCTTGAAATAGCATGCAATTGGGTGATAGACTGAGCGCCACAACCCAGCAAACCGAGAACAGAACTTTTGGGATGCGCTAAGTATTTTGCCGCTATAGCAGATGCAGCTCCTGTTCTTAATGCTGTTAAAAGAACACCGTCCACAAGCCCTTTTAAATGACCTGTTTTTGTATCATAAGACGAAATGGTTGAAAGTATAGTTGGTAGGTTGAACTTTTTTGGATTTCTAGGATGGTACCCAACAACTTTAATGACAACTTCTTCATCTTTTCTGAAAACTGGCATCCATTCTACTAAACCAGGTGTTTCAGAAACATAATTAAATCCCGATCGGATTGGGATTATGGTATCATTCGCATTGAAGTTTTCAAATTCTTTAATGAGCCTAAAAATCAAATCATCCATTAAACGATTCATTCCGTAGGTATTCATTATTAAATTAACATCACAAGCTGACAGTAATAAGGTGGTAATTTTGTTCATAACGCTATATCATTTAAAGCAATTAATAAAGGCTTAGCATGAAGTTTTTTTTATGAAAATATATATTTTATTTTAATTAACTTGAAGTATATCAAATCATTCGACATATTGCAAGTTTTTGAGACCATTAGGTGGTAAATCAAAAATAAAGTGCAGTTAAACGATTATTTCGTAGTTTTAAATTTGCAACTAATTTTTTTCCTTTCTTGTATAAAATAATTTATTATAAAAACCAACTTATATGTCAAATTATATTTTTAAACGAAAGATTAACCTCCTAATTATCATTTTTCTTTTCATCCCATTAATTGCTCTTAGCCATATACCTAATCAGAGTTATATCTATCTTAGAATTTATGAAACTGAAGGCATTGAAGGCAGGTTTGAAATAAACACAAGAGAAATAAACAAAATTTTTGGTACTGACTTTAAAAACGGTGTTAAATTCAGCGATGTCAAACCGTATATAGAGGAGATAAAAAGCTACCTTCTCAAGCACACCTCGTTTGCTTCGGATTTGGGCAGCCATAAAATCATATTAGAAGATGGTAAAAGTGACATATTCCCCTACACTTTAGGTGATTTTGTTCAAGTTTACTTTCATTTAGAAAACACTAATATCTTGCCAAAAAACCTTACGGTTAATTACAGTGCTGCTTTTGAAAAAGATGATACACATCGTGGATATTTAATTACGGAATACAGTTGGAGAGATGGTGTCATTAATGAGGAAGCAAATATTACCTTAGATTTTTCACCTAGTAAAACTCAAGACACCATGGATTTGTCAAAATCGTCCATTTGGAATGGCTTTTATGCAATGATAAAGCAAGGTGTTTGGCATATATGGATTGGCTTAGATCATATATTATTTTTATTAGCACTGATACTTCCATCAGTCGTGAGAAGACGAAAAGATAAGGCTTTTGGCTGGGAACCTGTTCAAACATTTAAATCTGCATTTCTAAATATCGTAAAGGTGATAACATTTTTTACAATAGCTCATACCATAACATTGACTTTGGCATCATTAGAAATAGTCAAATTACCTTCACAATTAGTAGAATCTATTATTGCGTTTTCAATTGGACTGGCTGCCTTTCATAATATAAAACCTATATTTAAATTAAAAGATTGGACCATAGCCTTTATTTTTGGTCTATTTCACGGGTTCGGATTCGCAAGTGTATTAGGAGATCTTGGTCTTACTAACGAATTTTTAACGTTTTCATTATTAGGCTTTAATATTGGCGTAGAACTTGGGCAATTAGCCATAATAGCTGCAATTTTTCCTGTATTATTCTTAATAAGAAAACTTAGACTTTATCCTAAAATTTTAATTACCTTATCTGTATTATTAATAATTATATCATTGTATTGGTTTATTGAGCGTGTCTTTGACGTAGATTTCCCAGCTGATGAATACATTATTAGAAAGCTTTATTTATTTGCAGTTTGGTTAGGATTAAGATAAAGTTCTAAATTTAATATGAAAAAAGACACAGAAAAATCCTCACTTTTAAATAGGTGGAAAAATAGGCCACAAAAGAAAGAGCTATCTAAGCTAATCGCAAAAGCACCTATTGGTGTAAACATACCTCTTTCATATGGTCAAAAAAGATTGTGGTTTTTACAACAGTTGTACCCGAAAAATGCTTTTTACAATTATGCAGAAACTTATACTTTTAATGGTAAGTTAAACGATGAAATTCTAATTGAAAGTTTAAAAAGAGTCTACAAAGATCATGATATATTAAGAACAACGTATCATATTAAAAATGGTGAGATTTTTCAGCGTGTTAATAGTAATACTGACATTGAAATTAGCAAACATGACTTAAGTACTTTATCCCAACATAATGCGCAACTAGAAAGCAAAAAGTTAATTGAGGCTAACGCTAGTAAACATTTCGATTTAGCAGAGGGACCATTAATAAGAATTGAACTCATTAAACTTAATTCTTTAATCAATATTCTTCAAATTACACTGCATCATATCATCACAGATAAATGGTCTATGGGCAAGTTTAGAGAGGACTTGGCTGGTTATTACAGAGACATAAATTCCAAAGAAGCAGTTCGTAAGAGAAGAGGAAACTTACAATATAATGATTATGCTTTTTGGCAAAATAAACAAGAAATCAATTCAGATGGACTTAAATATTGGAAAAATAAATTATCTGGAGAATTACCGTTTTTAAATTTACCAATAGATTACAAAAGACCCTTACAACCTACATTTAAAGGTGCCGCCTCTTTTACACAGACTTACAGTAAAGACGTTTCTAAAAAACTTTTAGCGCTCTCCAAAGAATTAGAGACAACACCTTATGTATTAATGCTCTCTATTTATTATGTTTTACTTCAAAGAATTAGCAGGCAAACTGATATTCTTATCGGCTCACCTGTAACGAATAGAGATCAAAAAATTTTAGAAAACCTTATTGGGTTCTTTAATGAAACTATAATATTAAGAACTAACGTGCCAGCTAATGCAAGATTTAAAGACTTAGTAAAAGAAGTTCAAAAAAATACAGTTGAAGCTTTTGAAAATAAAAATATTCCTTTCGATCTATTAGTTAAAGAATTAAAAGTAAAACGCTCACTAGCGGTTAATCCATTTTTTCAGGTCATGTTTTTATATCATGCCGTACCAGAAACACCACTTTTTGATACAGAGGTCAATCTCAGCCATGCCTGGCATGATTTAAAAGTTTCAAAATTTGATTTAACATTATATATCGCTGAAGACAATGGTATTTTATCTTCTACTTTCGAGTATGCTTCAGATTTATTTGAGGAATCCACAGTCAATAGATTTCAAGTTTATTTCAAAGCACTTATAGAAGGCGTAATACTAGATCCTAGCAAAAGCATCTCAGAATTACCAATGCTTTCGACTGCCGAAAAACAATTAGTTACAATTAACAAAAAAACGTTTTCTAACAATTTTTTGGGTCATACTGGGATTCATAATATCATTGAGACCATTGCTGAAAATTATCCAAACAATATAGCATTGACATTTGGTGAATATTCAATTTCTTATAAAGAATTAAATGAAAAAGCGAATCAAATAGCAAAAGAATTATTAAAAGATTCAACCAAAAAAAATACCATTGTTGGTTTATCCATAGAACGCTCAGTAGATATGATTATTGGCTTACTTGGTATTTTAAAAGCCGGCTGTGCATATCTACCAATTGATCCTGAATATCCGCATGAACGTATATATTTTATCCTAGAGGATGCGAAAGTAGACACCATTATAACACAAACCTCACTTTTAAACATTTTTGAAAAATCTGAAGTACATTCAATTTTGATAGATGATATAAACTTCACTGAAAATGACTCTGATTTAGAATTACCAACGGTAAAAGATTCTGATTTAGCCTATGTTATCTATACGTCAGGTAGCACGGGACAACCCAAAGGAGTTCAAATAACACACCAAAATATTATAAATTCAACCAGTGGGCGATTAGATTTTTATACTAATAATCCATCGGTGTTTTTACTGATGTCTTCTATATCATTTGACAGCTCTAAAGCTGGGATTTTTTGGACGCTCTGTACAGGCGGAAATTTGGTAATTACTGAAAAGCGTATTGAACAAGACATTATAAAAATTGCAGATACTATAGCGCAAAACAAAGTAAGTCATACATTAATGCTACCATCTTTATACAAAGTCATATTAGAGAATGTAGAAACAAGAAAAATAAGAAGTCTAACAACAGTAATCGTAGCTGGTGAAACTTGCTCAAAATCATTATGTGCTATTCATTTTCAAACCTTACCAAATGTTTCTATTTATAATGAATATGGACCTACCGAAGCAACAGTTTGGTGTATTGCACATAAAATAGAAGCTAAAGACATAAAACAAAGCCAAATTCCTATAGGAAAACCTATTGCTAACGCAGAAATATATCTATTAGACAAACAACTAAATTTAGTGCCTTTTGGAACATCTGGGGAAATTTATATTGGAGGCACTGGACTTACAAAGGGGTATATAAACAGACCAGACCATAATAGCAAATCGTTTTTGCAAAACCCGTTTAAACCAGATAAAAAGCTATACAAAACAGGAGACCTAGCAAAATACAGAACTGATGGCGTCATTGAATTTTTAGGCAGAACTGACCAACAAATAAAGATCAGAGGCTACCGTGTTGAATTGGATGATATAGAAAACACGATTATTAAAAATTCCTCGATTCAGGCATCTGTTGTATTAGTTCAACAAAAAGAAGACAAACCCAAGCGCCTTAGCGCTTATATCAAAGCTGATATAACGTATAATGAAAATGAATTAAAGAAGTTTCTTAAAGCACATTTACCAATTTATATGATTCCTAGTGAGTTTGTATTAATTAATACGATTCCATTGCTACCTAATGGCAAAGTTGATAGGAAAACTTTGGGTTCTATTAAAGCCTTATCTAATCAAAACAACTTAAGCTCTAGTGAACCACCTAAGAACTTAATTGAATCGCGACTTCTAGACATATGGAAAAGCATATTAAATTTAGATATGCTTAGCACTACGGATAATTTTTTTGAAATAGGTGGTGACTCCATTTTAAGTATTCAAATTATAGCACAGGCTAGAAGGGAAGGTATATATATAGCTCCTAATCAAATTTTTGAGTATCAAACCATTTCTGAATTGGCTTTATTTGTTTCTGCTCCTAAAGATGAAATGTTAACAAACGCAGAACCTTTGATTTTTGGGGAGGTACCATTAATGCCTATTCAAAAATGGTTCTTTCAAACCCATAGAGAAGCCCCTGAATATTGGAATCAAGGTTTCCAAATTAAAAATGTGCCAGAAACCCTAAACAGCAACGTCTTGTTGACTATCACAAATCACTTAATACAATTACACGATGCCTTGCGCTTAAGTTTTTATTTAGATAATGAGGAATGGAAAGCGAAGGTTCTAAAACCCGATGAAATCGATGCGTTTATTAAAGTTGATATGTCTAAAGAGACAGCCTCAAATTATAATGTAAAAATTGAAAATACACTAAAGCTAATTCAGGAAGACACTAAGCTCAAAAACGGAAATCTTTTTAAATGTATATATTTTGAAACTGGATATGGATCAACCAATTCCATTATTTTATTAGCCCATCATTTGGTTGTAGATTTTGTGTCTTGGCAAATTATTCTAAATTCATATACAGAACTGATTGATAGCGGCAAATTAAATCTTCAAGACGCTAAAACAGCATCCATTAAAACGTGGGGAAATCATATTTTAGAACGCGCTAACTCAGAAAAACTAACTACTAATATTAAATTTTGGAAAGATCAAATTGAACCTGAAACTTCTGTACCATTAGACTTCAATGATAATTTCCCTTTATTAGAAAAGGATATTAGTACCATTCATTTTGAAATCGACAAGACAGCAACTGACAATCTTATTACGAAAGCGAACAATACTTATAATACAAAAATTGAAGAATTAGTACTAACTGCTTTAGTTGAGACTATAAGCCAATGGACCAACGATTCAAATGTTACTTTGGCTATGGAGCGTCATGGCCGGGAGACATCTGAAACATCAATAGATTTATCAAATACAGTAGGTTGGTTTACTTCTTTTTTTCCATTATCGTTAAATTTTAATTCTACATCAGAAATAGCTGATAAAATTATCTCTATCAAAGAGCAAATTCGGCAAATCCCAAATGGAGGTATCGGATATGGTATTTTACGTTATCTCACACCAAATTTTGGAGACGTAGATTATCCAAAAATTGTGTTTAATTATTTAGGGAAACAATCCGCTGAGGAAAAGCAAATAGAATTCTTATCTAAAAACGTAAGACATCCATTAAGTGAAAGACATTATTACCTAGAAATAAATGCCTTAATTAAAGATGGTATTTTAGGACTAGACTGGAGTTATTCGAAAAAATTTCATAAAAGCGAGACTATCGAAGCATTAATTAAAAATTTTAATGCATCTCTGAAAAGTATTTTAGACCATTGCATTCAGACTGAACATAGAAAATATACTCCATCAGATTTTGATGCTGTAGATTTAGACCAAGAAGAGTTAGATAGTTTAATGGATAATTTAGACTTTTAATCTCAAAAAAAATGAAACATATTGCGCTTGTAACTACGGGATTGGTTGGCATTACTAATGCAAGTTTAAAGTTAGCATCACGATTGACATCTGAGGGGTTTCAAGTTACATATCTCTGCCCTATTGACATTAGAGCTAAAGTAGAAATATATGGTTACAATTATATTCAATTACCAAGAATAAACTGGCGCTTTTCTTTTCGCAAGACAGAAGCAGTAAAGAATTTGTCTCTATTGAAAGCCTATTTCTATCACTTTACGCATTTAAAACAACAATACGAGGATGGTGTAAGGATGCTCAATTTTAAAACTTATGAAGACATATTACAACAATTAAATCCGGAGTTATTAGTTGTGGAACAAGAACTTCATGAGGTAATTTTTTCAGCTATTAAATTAAATATTCCTGTTAAACTGCTTAGTCCACATTTCTTTAATGGCTTTCAGTCATCATTGCCTCCAATTAGAACATCAATTATTCCAAATATTGGTTTTAAAGGCACCAAATTGGGTATATTAATAGCTTGGTTTTTTAATTATCTAAGAATTTGGGCACGACTTTGGATCAATAGAGTTAAACTTAGTGAAAACAGGCGCTCTATTTTAAAAAAATATGCAAAAGATATTGGGTTTTCAACAAAATATTTAAAATCCAGAAATTTTCCGTCTGTCTATATCAATACATTGACACCACAATTATCTTTAAATCTTCTAGAATTAGAATTCCCTTTTTCTAAACCCAAAAATTTGCAATATATTGGAGCTATGGTTTTTGAAAAGCGTGTTGAATCAAAAAAATATCAAGCTGAATCTGAAAGAATCAGAAAGATCATCGACTTAAAGAAAGAGAGAAATAACAAATTAATTTATTGCTCTTTAACAACAATGCAAACTGCCAATGATATTACTTTTATACAGAATGTAATTGAAGCTGTAAAAAAAGAAACTAAGTGGGTATTAATATTATCTCTTGGCGGAAATTTATTGCCAGAAAACTTTAAGACCATCCCAAAGAACGTTCACTTATTTAAGGGTGTTCCTCAACTACAAGTTTTAGCGGAAAGTGCTTGCAGCATCAATCACGGCGGTATAAATACAATTAATGAATGTATCCATTTCAAAGTACCAATGCTCGTGTATTCTGGTAAAAAATATGACCAAAATGGATGTACTGCGCGAATAGCTTATCATGGCTTAGGACTTGTCGGTGATAAGGATTTGGATAACTCTGATTCTATCCATACCAAAATCAATAAAATATTAAATACTAAGGATTTTCTAAGTAAAATGACAGAAATGCATCATATTTATAAAGGCTATGAATCAAAGGAGATAGCGTCTTATTTATAAAAATGTTATATTAGATCAAGAACAAAAAAAAATGCATAAGAAGGCTCCAGAAAAATCTAAAGTAAAGGCTATTTATCCTCTTAGTACTATACAAACCGCCATGTTATTTCATCATCTTAAAGAAAAAGATGATTTAGGTTTTCTTAATGTTCAATGTACTATTGAAGGTGCTATAAATATTGAGCTACTCAAAAAATCGTGGAACCATATTATCCAGAGACATCCCATATTAAGAACTTCGGTACATTGGGAAAAAGTGAAAAATCCTATACAAGTAATTGTGTCAAATTCTAAAATGGATTGGACTATTTTAGATTGGTCTAATTCAGCAATAACAATGCATCAACAAATGTTGACTGACTTAAAACTAGCCAGTAAGGCAAATGGTATTGATTTTAAGAAAGGGCCACTTTCACAAATTAGCCTAATTAAAACTAACCCAAAGAGCTATTATTTGATTTGGTGTTGTCATCATTTGCTAATAGACGGCTGGTCCTCTAGTATTATTTTAAAAGATGTCTTCAATTGCTATAATGCTTTTTGCCAATCCACTGATCCCGTATTTGAGAGGACAGTACCGTCTTACAAAACGTATCTAAATTGGCAGAAAAGTAAGAATAAAGCCGATGCAAAGCTTTTTTGGACATCAACATTCAAAAATGCTTCAAAAACAACCTTATTTAATAGAAATAATAAGGAAAGTGGAACTTTTATGAAAACAAGTCTACAGCTAGATGCTTCTTATAACACCGCTTTAAAAAATATTGCAAGACATAATCATGTTACGATAAACACTTTATGCCAAGGTATTTGGTCCTTACTTCTGTCTCGATATTTCGATACAAAAGAAGTTACCTTTGGAAATACTGTTTCTGGTCGATCGGTAAATTTTCCAAATATAGAAGTGATGACTGGTATGTTTATAAACATGCTGCCTGTTAAAGTAAATACAGATCCCAATATAGATTTTAAAGATTGGCTGAAAACAATTCAGATACAGCAACAAAAATCACGAACCTTCGAAGATACCACAAGCGAAGAAATCATCGAATGGAGTGACAATGCGTCAACACCATTATTCGATAATTTATTTATCTTTGAGAACTTTCCTTGGGAGGATATTAAAAGTGGAGATATCATAGTAAAAGATTTTAAAAGTGGTATCACATCCAATTACCCTTTAACGTTTGTCGCTAAAATTGATAATGGTTTAGATTTTGATATTATTAGTGATACATCGATTATAAATAAAGAAGTATCCTCTTGGTTCTTAAATAATCTAAAAGTAATAATTGAATATCTCATCGCATCCAATGAAATCAGCATTAAAGACATTTTGAAAAGCATAAAAATGGTTCCTAATTTAATGGAAACTGAATCACATATTTCTAAAAAACAATCACTCGATTCTAAATATGTAGCTCCAAGTAATCCTATTGAACTTGAGTTAGCTAAAATTTGGGAATCAGTATTTAATAAAAATTCTATAGGCGTGCACGACAACTTTTTTGATTTGGGAGGAAAATCATTAATGGCCGTAAAGCTATTCTCTATTATCAACCAAAGATTAAATTGTACGCTACCCGCTGTCACTTTATTAGAAAATCCGACTATATGGCAAATTGCGACGATTATCCAAGCAGATAAGCCAGTGAAATCTTGGAATAACTTAGTTCCGCTAAGGAGTACAGGCGAGAAGGATCCTATTTTTTGTTTACATGCTGGAGGTGGTCATGTTTTCTTTTATAATCCACTGGCTCAATATTTGGATAAAAATAGACCTGTTTACGCTATTCAACCCTCTGGACTTTATGGAAAATTGCCGAGACACGAAAGTATTGAAGCGATGGCTATTGATTATGTCAATGAAATCCGTACAGCATATCCTAATGGCCCTTATAATCTTTTAGTCTATTGTCATAGCACCGCAGTTGGTTTTGAGATGGCTAATTTATTCAAAACTATGGGAGAGAAATCTAATCTTATTGTTATGGATACTATGGCAGAACAAGAATATGTATCCAAAAATCGTTTAAAAATGAGAACCTTGGGGTTTTTGAAACGACTCACCATGAATCCTTTTACTGTAATTGGTACTATGATTTCTTTTCGATTTAAAAAATATATCAAACCATTTTTTCTCAACATATACGGAAGTGAAGAAGCAAAGAATACCTCCAATACTATGGTTCACCTTATTAATATCTATAACAAATACCATTGGAAACATTTTGACCTCCCGATTATTTTAGTACTGACTAATAAAGTAAACATATTATTTAATAAAGAAATTTTGTCATCATGGTATAAAATTGCAGATGATGTAACCACCTTAGAGGTTAAAGGTGATCATAGAACGCTGTTCGAGGATCCTGATGTAAAACATGTTGCAAAAGTTTTAGATGATTATCTTAGATAGATTTTAAAAATTCTCAAAGTGAAACCTCCAATAGAATTAAAACCGAATACTGTTCATATCTGGGCGATTAACTTCGTTGTTAATGAAGAGACTTTCAACAGCTATTTTAGTTTGTTATCTGATGATGAGAAAGTGCGAGCTCTTAGGTTTAAATTCTATAAAGATAAAAGATGTTATGTAGTGACAAAAGGTGTTTTGCGTTTACTCTCAGCTTCTTATTTAAAAATGAATGCAAAAGATATAATATTTGAATACGAGAAATACGGTAAACCAAAATTCAAAGCTCAAACAAATCTCAACTTTAATGTCTCACATTCTGGTGATATGGCGATAATCGGTTTTGTTTATAATTATACTATTGGTGTGGATGTAGAAAAGATAAAAAATGATTTTGATACGTCTGAAATTGCTGCAAATTTCTTCTCTCAAAAAGAAATTGAAGCACTTCAACATATCCCAAAAAACGAACAATATATTGCATTTTACCGTTGCTGGACACGGAAAGAAGCCTTTGTTAAGGCTAAAGGAAGTGGACTATCTTTTCCATTAGATAAATTTTCAGTGACTTTAGATAAAGATCTAGAGTCAGAGTTAGTTGAAACACAATGGAACCCTTCAGAAAAGTATCAATGGCAACTCTCTTCTTTTAAACCTTCTTTAGATTATATCGCTGCAACCATTGTAAATTCTAAATTTTATGATTTACAATACTATGATTGGAATCATTTACAATTAAACTTCATTTAATTATCTTATTCTTAAGATTTCTTAATTTTTTTGCTAATGGAAATAGGCTTTGATAGGTAATTCTATTAATATGTACTAACCACAAATTATCACCAGAATATACAGAGTGACTTTTATTAATATGCTTAGGATTTAAGTTCATGTTGGGTTTTCCTATAAAATCTGCAACTTTATTTCCATCATCACCATTAGCCTTCAGCTTTCACAAAAAAAGTCGAGCTGTTATACAATAGACAAACAAACATCAAAAATAGCTATTTATTAAACAAACCTTACCGATTTTGAAAAAGGTAATTCCCTTATACGCTTACCCGTCAATGCAAAGATGGCATTCCCTAATGCAGGAGCAGCTGTAGCTGTTCCACATTCGCCTGCTCCGTAAATACTTGATTCACTTTCATAAATTCTTACTTCAATTTCAGGAACCTGGTTCATACGCATAATCTTGTAATTATGAAAGTTAGTTTGGTCAACTTTTCCATTTGTAACAGTGATTTCACCATGCATTGCAGCACAAAGGCCAAAAATTACTGACGAATGAACTTGTGCCTCAATATTCTTGGGGTCTAACGCAATACCCACATCGACTGCAATGAAAACTTTCTCGATGCAGATATTACCATCGCTAGTGTTACTAATTTCAATTACCTGAGCCGTCGCAGCTCCTGATGAAAGTGCATACGCAACACCTCTTGCGTGCCCTTCTGGTAGACTTGAGGCCCAGTTAGACATTTCTGATACAGCTCTTAATATAGCTAGACTAGGTTTATGTTCTAGCAGTGATAGTCGCATCTCAAGAGGATCTGCACTTGCTGCGTGTGCTAATTCATCGATTGCACTGTCATGAAAAAAAACATTTTGTGATTCTCCTACTCCTCTAAACCATCCGACCGGAAGTAGACGCTGTGACGGGTATGAAGTAACGCGATAGTTCTTTATTTTATAAGGTTGATCTATAGCACCTGTTGTACTATGTCTGTCAACACGTTCAGGAACATTATTATTTGAATGCCGCTGCCGTCTTGAAGATGATGAAAATAACGACGGAGATGACAATTCAAGTTCTAAAGCAATAGGTTTGCCGTTTGAAACTGATCCACGGAATTGTGCAGAAGCGAGTGGGCGGTATACATCATGAGTCATATCAGATTCACGAGACCAAGTAACCATCACAGGTTTGCCTTGCATCTCCATTGCAGCTTGAACTGCTACTTTTATAAAATCATCCTCCAATCTACGTCCAAAACCACCACCCATATAGGTTGAGTGAACTTTGACTAAATCATATGAGATACCAGCGACTTGAGCACTGATTAATTGCGTTTTTCCTGGATTCTGATTTCCAGCCCAGATATCCAATTGACCATTCTTAAGCCAAGCCAATGCATTCAGAGGTTCCATTGTAGCGTGGGCCAAGTAAGGAACATGGTATGTACCTTCGATAATTTCAGATTTTGCCAATTCGTTATCAACATCACCATCGTTGCGCTTAATAACACCTCTCTTATTGTTAAAAGCTTCTAAAATTACTTTTCGATGTTCTTTACTTGTGGCTGGATATGGTGCAGGCTTCCACTCCACATCTATCATTTTGGCAGCCTGCATGGCATACCAAGTATTTGTGGCAATGACAATTATCCCATCATAACTTGCGATAGCTTTAATAAAGCCAGGCATGTCTTTCGCCTTAGAATCGTCGAAGTCTTTTACACCAACACCAATGTGAGGATTGAATCTAACAGTGGCATAAAGCATACCAGGTAATCTGATGTCAATGCTATACTTCGCTGTTCCTGTACACTTGCTAATCATGTCAACACGTGGTTGCGATTGACCCAACTGAGTCCATTGATCTTTTGACTTTAATACTGGGTCTGTTGGTGGTTGAAGTCCTTTTGCTTCATCAACTAGACTTGAGTAAGGGACGGTGTTTCCATTCGGAAGAACGACTTCACCATTTTTTGTGAATAATAGTTCTGACTTTAGCCCAAACTTTCTAGCTGCCGCCATTATTAAGACTAGACGAGCTGCCGCACCAGCTTTACGCATCTTTACATAACCATCTTTTATAGATGATTGGGCACCTGTGGAATGTTTATAAAGACCCGAATTAACATTTTCTAAGCCTATTCTTCTTTTAATGCGGTGATACATTCTTCTCTTTAAATCTTTTATGGGGTACATTACATTATTGGCATATACCTCCGACGGAGGCCCTGGTATTACCTTCACATCCTTGAAAGATATATCTAACTCTTCAGCTACTAGAACGGCCAAAGTTCCGTGAATACCCTGTCCCATTTCAGCGCGTGGTGCTATGATGGTAACCCCTGAGCTTTCAACTATTACATAGGGTGTAATGGCTACTTGACCTTGATTTAGTATGCCAGACAAAGGGTTGGAAATAGTTTCAGGGCGAGTTAAGTAATATCCTCCAATGGCAATACCTCCTACCACAGACATACTTGTAATTATAAATTCTCTTCTCTTCATAACTCGACCTCTTCGTTTTGTGATCCATTAGTTGATTTGTCTGCGACAGATCTAATTGCTTTTTGAATTCTAAAGTAAGTACCACATCGACACAAATTTCCAGACATTAAATTTTTAACTTCGCTTTCGTTAGGTGTAGAATTTTGCTTTAACATAGCACATGCCGTAATAATCTGACCAGATTGGCAATAACCACATTGTGCTACTTGATGCTCAATCCATGCCTCTTGTAACAAATGAGGTGAATCTGGATTTCCAAGCCCTTCAATCGTTGTGATTTCACCATTTACGCTCCCGACACTAATTAGGCACGAACGCACTGATACTCCATCAATCAATACTGAGCATGCACCACATAAACCCATGCCACAACCATATTTTGTTCCTACTAACCCAAGTTCATCACGAAGCACCCATAGCAGTGGCATATTATCTGCGACTTTTATGTCATAGCTCAAATTATTAATGGTGAGCTGAATTTCTTTAATTTTATTCATGATTGCTGACTTTTAATATGGGATAAGCAGGAATAATTTTATAAATATATAAAAAGTTATAATATCAAGGACCAGCTCGTAAAATTACACAAAGTATAGTCTTTTTTTTATCTACTTTCACCCTTAACAAAACTACTTAGATAGAGAATGTTATATTTTTATGAAATTTTATGTGTTTATTTAAAAAAATAGGATTTCTTATGCATGCAAATTCAAAATAATGATCACTTAAACTTACTTTAGCAGACACACTGACCCTGATTTAATTATTCTAAATTCATGACAAAAAAAATTGACCAATTTAAATTGTTACGTAATACTTTAAAATTTAAACTATTACTCTTTCTAAAATAAATATATCGGCTACATAAAATATCTTAATTGAATACTAATAAAAACTAACCTTTAGCTGTAATCGTGCTATCTACAGCTTCGTTTAACGATCACAATTTCCTTTTACCCTTAATCCTCAATCAAAGTTAATGATTTTTTAAGATATAGTAACATTTCACCAACTCCCAAGTAAAGTGCATTCCTTATTTTAAGATAGATAAATTAATTTAGAAGCAGAATGAATCGAAACTCAATGGGATATTTCTGAAAAAGAAGAATGGCAACTCGCCTCTTTTCTTCGATCAAAGGATTATATCGCTGCTCTTATTACAAACTCTAAGGTAAAGCTGATAGGACACTTTAATTGGTAACATCAATAGCTATGTTCCTCTAGCTGAATTTTCCCAATAAAAGCTTTATATACAAAATAGTTGTATCCTAAAATTAGCACCTCGCTTTATAAAAATCGTCGTGACTTTTTCTTGTAGTTTTTATATTCAGGAAACATTTTTTCTAAAAGTTGTTCTTCATATTTTGATTTAAAATTGAACAACAGAAGCAGTAATAAAAATATAAATAGTTTATATAAGGATTCTTGATACAAAGCGTATCCAAAAGTTACTAATAGAATTGCAGTATAAATTGGATGTCTAGCTATAGAAAATGCTCCGTTAGTAATTAATTTGCTATTTGAAACTGGTGTTGGAAACGGTGAAAGCCTTTTATTGATTTGGAGTACAGCAACAACACCTAGAAGTACACCTAATATGGCAATACCTACACCTGTAAAACGAAACCATGAATAAAGAGCGATGCTCATAACGTCAACAGAGAAAACGTAGGCGACAAGAAGAAACATTTGAATACCAACAAATAGGTAATCTTTTTTGTTTAGCACATCAATTCTATTTAAGGTTCTGTAAAGTTAGAAATTAAATTCTCAATTGGTGGTTGGTTGGAAAGTAATACTTGTTTTCAATCCTATAGAGTCAATATAATGCAAATACAACAGTAAGTCTTTTCAAGACTGCTAAAACAACATGACCCAATAAAGCTAGCTTGATTTATACTATTTTTCAAAACAAAACGAAGCTTATAGGATTGCTGCGCATCCCTAAAGCTCCGCTTTGAAACTATTTATTCGTGACCTCGACAGGATTCAAACTCAGTCGTCAATCTATTGATATTGTTGTGATTAAACCATTCAAACTTTAAATGGTAACCGATTTGTAGTAATTTTAAATGAACGAGTTTGGTTTTAATTGACTTTCAAAACCTATGACAATTTAAGAAAAATAAGGATTCAAACCTACATAAATCGTGTCAAATACTATGATACTTGCTCTAGATATTGATTTACGATTTCCTCTTTAATACCGCTGTATTCTGCGAATTCTTCTGCTGTGATAAATTGATATGACTTCTTACCAAAGTGTGCTTTAATGTCATTTAAAAGCTTACGTCCGTAACGCTCACTTCTTCCTGTGATGCGTTGAATGTCTTTTGGGTATATGCAAGCTCTTACTATTCTCATTTAATACTCTATCCATACTTCATCCGTACCTCATCATGGTATCGTCCATATGTACTATAATGGCATAAAACGAATCAATCGGAATGGATGTATATGTTTTTTTGATTTCTTTTATAAATCTACAGTCTTTTGCTTCATAATCAAAATTTTAGAGCATTATGGCTAAACAAACAGGTATTATTAAATTGAAAGGAACTATCGGTGATATTTCCTTCTACAAAAGCGCAGATGGGCACCTTGCGCGCTATAAAGGTGGTGTCGATAAGAATCGTATTGCTAATGATCCTGCATTTCAGAGAACTCGTGAAAATGGTTCTGAATTTGGACGTGCTGGAAAAGGTGGCAAAGTGATTAGAAACGCTATTCGCGTGCTTTTGCAGAATGCAAAAGATAAACGAGTAGTTAGTCGTTTAACAAAAATCTTAGTTGCTGTTACCAAAACTGATGCGGTTAATGAACGTGGACTTAGAACCATCCAAGATGGTGATATGAACACATTATTAGGATTTGAGTTTAATATCAATGGTAAGTTAGGTGCAACGCTTTTCACGCCATATGTGACAGCATATGATCGTGCTGCTGGGAATGTCGACTTAGATATTGCTGCATTTGCACCAACGGTGCGAATTGCTGCTCCAAGTGGCACAACGCATTACAAGATTGTAATGGGTGCTGCAGAGCTTGACTTTGTGAATGAAGCTTCTGTTTTTGAGAGTGCAGAAACTGCAATTCTTCCTTACAATGGTGTAGACACCGCTCCTGTTGACTTAACAGTAGCACTCACAGCAAATTCAGTACTTCCTGTATTACAAGTTGTTGGTATTGAGTTTTATCAAGAGGTGAACGGACAAATGTATCCATTGAAAAATGGTTCATTTAACGCATTATCTGTTGCAAGAGTTGATACAGTCTAAATGAATGTATTGCTAAAGAGGACCTATTTTGAAGAGGGCACGAATAGTGCTCTCTTCTATAATGGTCAATTTTTAGGTTTTGCCATTGAATTACCCTGGTTAAACAACCAAAGAAATGTGTCTTGTATTCCTGAAGGCAAATACGAGCTGAAAGCGAGATATTCGCCAAAGTTCGGTCATCATTTACACATCGTAGATGTTAAAGATCGCAGTCTAATTCTATTACATCCAGCTAACAGCGCGAAGCGTGAGCTTCGAGGTTGTATAGCACCTGTAACTCAGTTAACAGGTATTGGAAAAGGAAATAATTCCAAACCATTACTTCAAAAACTGGTATCGCTATGCTATCAAGCATTCGATAGAAACGAAAATGTATTATTAACTATTAAATCTTAAACAAATGAATATTGTAGATCGTTATAAAAAACCAACACCAAAGTTCTTCAGAACTTTAAGAAATATTGGCATCGCATTAGCTACAGCTGGTGGTGCTATAATCGCAGCACCTATTTCTTTACCTGCATTAGTGGTAACAGTGGCAACTTATATGACCGTTGCCGGAACAGTTGTAACCGCAGTAAGTCAAGCTGTTACTATTAATGATGAGACTGAAATTCCGAAATCGCATTTAAAAGATGACAAATAACTTTTCACATCTTAAGTTTTCAATTATCGGTGGCACAATATCTTCAACATGGATTCATATAAGTTCGGATGATATTATAAAAACCATCCTAATGGCTGTTTTAGGTGCTGTAGTGAGTTACATTGTTTCGCTTGTACTGAAACGGGTTCATCAAATTTTCAGAATGAGAAATAAAAAGTAGAAAGAGAGCTTCAGAAGAGGCTCTTTTTTTTACGAGAACTTTCAGAAGTAGTACAGAACCCTTCCCATATTTTTTTAGAAAAACAAAAAAGATAACTATCTCATTGGTGGCGTGGCAATGCTGTCAAGCTTTTTGGACAAAATAATACGCCTAGTTTAAGGTTTAAAAAAATGATCTGCTTTTTTCGGCGGATTATTTTTTTCAAAACCTTTGGCTTGAGCTTTATAGCATTTTAGTGGTGGCCGATGGAAGCCAACTACATTTGTGCCCTTTTTTATATCTTAAATTCTGCCCAAAGTGGATAATGATCTGAGATCAACCAGGATAAGCTATTATTAGTTAGCGACCGATTTTTTAAAGCCACATTTACAAAATCATAATTACCTCCGATTACAAATTCCATAGATAAATTAGGGCCTTTAGCATCACTATTAAACCAAGCAATTTGATCATAGTACTTCGTTTTATTAAAAATGGATCTAGTTACCTTGTCATTTTGTAATTGTTCTGGCACATATAAACCTTCAGATAAAAATGTTTGATCTAATAAATCACCACGCTTATCAATATTGAAATCTCCTAATGCAATAAAATCTTGATGATAGGCATTTACATTATCTGCCCAATCCCTTAACCACTTTGCAATACCACGCAATTCTGGAATACGACTTTTCTTATTTTTACCGTAGAGTATATGAAGTGTTACTAAAATGAATGTACGTTTTCCTGATTTAAAACTTACCGCATAAGGTGATCTGACAAATTGTTTTGACAATGCATTATCCTTAATTGAATCTTCCCATTCTTCTGGTACTACTAGTTCACCTGCTAAACCTGAAAGTTGCACACGACGTGTATCAAATAAATATGCCATTCGTTCACCGTTACCGACATCGCCTTTATTTACATCAGTTAAGATTAATGACCAATTTGTTCCTAATATTTTCAATGTATCTCTTAACGCACGTATGTTATCTTTTACTTCTTGTACTGCTATAACATCAAAACGTTTTATGATTTCTGCAATGCATAAAATTGAATGTAAATCTCTTTTAGGTGAATCGTCATCATCAGAATCCCATTTGCGTGTGAGGTTTCCAAATGCTCTAATGTTCCAAGTTGCAATAAGAAGGTTTCTATCTAATTGTTTCGTGGGTATTTTATTATCTAAGTCAGCTTTTAGCAGTTCTAGATTCTCTTTTACATCTGCAGGTGGTTGTTCTAGTATTGAATTCATCCCTCAATATAATACTATTTGTATGTATTTACAATTGTTTGTTAAGCAGGTAATCCAAAAGGCGCGAGCCGCCTGCGAGATTAGCAAGGTTGTTGTGAGTGAATGCCTGTAGGCACGGAAGGCACGCACGACTATGTTGCAAACACTAGGCTGGCGCAGTTTTTTGATTCGGTTTATTAGTAGTAGAAATATAATTGGATTATACTATGTTTCCATTTAGTCTTAAAATATTAATAAAATGGCATCGAAAAATGTGACAGCCGTTAAAGACCGCAGCGACACGCAGGCTCGCGAAATATTAAATAGCGGTTGCGCCTTAATTTTTAGAACTTGCGCATAGCGCAAAACAGTTTTGGATTTTAAGGTGCAAGAGTAGCTATGGGTGAGGAATAGAGTAATGTGTGCAATAGTACAAGTAAATAGTACTGCGAGGACGTCTCGCCGCAGTAGTACTATTTACGGTAAGCACAAATGCGACGATAGAAGCATTTTTGATTATGAACTATGAAACTAAATGGAACGACTGACGAACACCTTATTACCTGCCTTCCCAAATTTTGAAATTATTACTGCAGTTGAATTAAAAGATGAATTGCGCGTTGGCTAAAAATACTGGTTTTGGTAATGAAGCGTCTATCCGATAGGTAGGTGCGAAATGGACATAACTAGTATTGCGCGGAACTGAAAGCTCTTGCGATTGAATGAGTGTAGCTTTTCGTGAAATGAAGAAATGAGTATGTGCTGGAAGTGTGGATTTATTAGAGTATTATTGACAAATGCTACTTATTTTGCTATTTCAACACAGTTATTTGTTGGAAATAGTTTTTGTGTATATTCTTGTCGTTTCAGTTCTATTGTCAATTAGTATTTGATGTGGTGTTTCAAAACCAATTTTTATTTGTTCAATATCATCAAATATCATATTTTTATCGTCTAAATTATTTTCTAATGATGTAAAATTTTCTAATATTTTAGATGCTTTTGAATCAATTTTAGACTTCGTTATTTGGCTATTTACTTTATAAATTTCAATTTCAGATAATAAACTATCTTTTAAATCCGTTTTCAGCTGTTCCATTTCATCATAAATACTATCCTCATAATTAAAATCTATAATTGATTTATAAAGCTCCTCTATTTTTCCAATTCTGTTATGATTTGGCTTTTTGTCGGACAAATTCATTTTTAATTCCAGAAGTTTAATTAGTTGATATAATTGTTCTGATTTCAGAGCTATTTCTGAATAAAAAAAGAACTTACTATTATTTACTTTTTCAGCAAGTTTTTCAACTTTTTTACTTGAGTTTTCTGTTTTAGATTTTAGATAATCTATACCAGAAACTATTCCAGTTTTTTTATAAGTTGAAGAAAGAAATGAAGATATTTTTTTTGCATTACTTTTTATTGAAATGAGAGCTTTCTCAACCTGATTACTGTCTTCAGATATTATTTCAATGACTTCTTGTTTCTCTTTTACATTCCTTTTCTCAAATGTATTTATGATTTCTTGTTGAGAAGAAAGTAAGTATTCAAAGCGAATAATTGATAAGTCATATTTTAACCTATCCATAATTACATAATCTTCGGTTGTAAAGAAATTCCGGTTATTTAATTCATTAGTTTTTGTATTAATATATCTTAGTTTTGCCAATCTTTCGTTATGATGTAAACTAATAAGTTCACTTATACCTTTTTGAACTGATGTTAATTGTTTTGTTAAACCTTTAAAGTAATATTGACCAGTTAACATTGATGCAAATTGAATAGCTATAAGTGGTGTGAAAACAGCAGGATTTGCACTAACAAAGCCTGCGTGACTTCCAAATTGTGAGCCATTCATAGTTATAGAACTTAAAGAACCATTTCCATAAGACATTAAACTTCCAGTATTCGCAGTTGCTGTATATAATCCGTTTGCAGAATATGCAACAGAACTACCGACAGAAGAAGTTCCAGCAATTTGCGAAAGAAAATTCGCTTTGTTGTTTTGAGAAGTTACTAAAGACCAACTATTATCTAAAAGCAATTTGTTATTTAGTTTAAAAGTTAAATTTGAAATATCATTTTTCATATTGAAGCTATTTGCTATTTCAATATTTTCGATTTTCTTTTTTGGAATTAGATTTTGAATTGATTTATTAATTTCAATAAGTTGAGTTTTGGTGGTAGAATTACTTTCGACAATATTCTTGTCGATGGTATCAATACCGAGTTTTTTCCTTAACCATTTTATCATTCTATGTCGTTCGTTTTAAATTATTATTAACTTATCTGTATTAATGAGTAAAAAACCAATCTTTTAAAAACTGAATAAGCGTGAATTTAAATTAAAATAGTTATTAATTTGAATTGCTAATAGCATATACAATATAGGAAATATCTTATTTGTTTTAATTTTACAACGTATTTATGTATCTTTTTTTTTTAGATTTAACAAAACATGAACTGTGCGTTAACATAAAATACTGGTTGTTGTAATATACCGTCTAGCTATAGAGAGGTACGGAATAAACATGACTAGTAATACGCGAAATTGGAAGCTTTTACAATATTTGGTCGAACCTTTATCTAATTAATAAGGAAAATTAAAGCTTAATTCTAACACAATGACTCTCTAAAGCTTCCTCAATTGAATATCAATTGCATTTTCACTTGATTTTATAAAATACTTCATTTCAATCTGCCCATAAACATTCACGTTATCGTGCCCAGTAATAAAACTGTTTTTTTCTATAAAATCTTTTTGACCGAAAATAATTTCCTCATATTCTTGATGTTTTTTAATTGAATTTTTTCCAAAATTATCAATGTAAGATGCACGTAATTGATTTATATATTTATTATCTGTAATAACTTCAAATGGGTGTAAAACCACTAAATAATCTCTAGCTCTACTAATAGCTACATTGTAAATATATTCTTTGGAAAGTAAACTTTTAGGATGACCTGTATATCTTATATTATTAGGATTAGCAATAAAGAAAATTATATCACATTCGTCTCCTTGAAAACCGTGAACAGTATCTGAATAAATTTTTAATTTATCAGAAATCCCAAATGATGTAATTAGCTTATTTAATATCACTGCTTGGGCTTTATAAGGTGCAATTAAACCTATAGTCCAAGATTCAGACTCTTTCAATAAAGAGTCAAAGTATTTAACAATTTCCGCAACTAAAATAGCACTATATGTATGATAAGAACTATAAAAAAGTTTATCTATTCTAAAAATAGAATTATCTACATCTAGAGGTATATCTATAAACGTGACATTTTTATCTATTAATCTTTTAAAAGTTTCAGGCAGCTCTCTTGCTTTATTGCTGATTTCTTCTCTGTAATGGTTTAGTAAGTTATTATAAGATAAGTCACTAAATAACTGCCCAATTGGTTTAACACTTCTGTATTGAGTTTTTAAGTTCAGAATTTCATCACCTTCCCTTATAATTTGTTGATTAGGATTGAAACTATTAATACCCATCATAGAATAAATATTCTCATCTTGTATATCTAATTCTTCAAGATCTTTATCTGATACATTGACAACCGGTGGAATTTGTTTTGGGTCTCCTGCAACGATGAATTTTGCATCAGGATTAAATTTATGAACTGCCATAATTGCGAAAACTATATAAGGTAGATTTGTCATAGACGCTTCATCAAAAAGCACATAATCCCAATATTGTTCCAGCTTAAAAAGCTTTATATAAGAGCTAGACTCCTCATCAATAATGTCATAGTACGGTATTCTGTGTATTGTTGAGGCTATAAGATGTGTATTGTCTAAAGTGGTTTTATCTAACGAATCTTTATATAAATCTTCATCATGAGCTTCTAATTCCTCATCAGTAGGTTTACCAACTCTAACCATCGAAACTGGCATTCTAAACACATTTTCATCATCTATACCAGCTGCCTCGGTTCTATACTGATTTTCATTATCAATTATTTTTTTGCAAACCACATCAGCAGCTTTATTGGTAGGTGTTAATAACAGAAATTTAGCCTTATGATTTTCCTGAATTACCTCTTCTATTTCTTTACATATTGTTGTAGTTTTTCCAGTTCCTGGTGGACCATAAATAAACTTTAAATTGGGCAGCATCTCAAGAATATCGTCCCATTCATTTATGTAATTTTGATTAAAAAAAGCATTTTTCAAGAGTTCCAATAAATTCATTACTGGGGAAAAACTTATTTTAACTTGCAGGACGTCTTTAAAGCTATCAATTATGTTTTCCGCAATTGGTTTTCTGCAGAAGATTAATAAATCCTGACCTTTTTTAGAAACTCCTTCAACATTAATTTTTATCTTTTTTCTGTTTTTTTGAATTAAGCTAATACTAAAATCCTCAAAGTCTTCAATGTTTACTGGAATTAAAGAACTAGCCCCACACAATAAGAAATACTTATCTGAAATTTTCTCTTTAAATTTATAACGTCTGATCTCTTGAAAAGCAATAGATTTATGTTTTGTAGTGTCTTGGTTGTTTTCGAAAGTCAGCAAAAGGTTTAAATAGGATTTAAACCAGCTGTATGAATATTTATTATCGGATTTAATATCGTTCAATAGCTTCTCCCTTTCATGCTTTAGATTTTCTTCTCTAAAAGCCGATTCTAAAGCTTTCAAATGACTGCTTTTAAATTCATCTTTCCCAGCAGCGTTTAAAGTGTTATAAAAGCTTGCAAGCATTATGTTTCGCCTCTCAACAAGCTTCGCAACAGCATCAGATAATTCCTGACTTACACTTTGCAATGAATTACTTAATTCTTCTAATGATGTGCTTTTTTTATAATAGATAACTACTTCTCTCGAATCTTGATTTAAAATAAAGTATGTACCATCTTCTATAACTCCTAAATCAAAAATATCTGGATGTATACCATATTGAATTTGAAACTCTATAGCATCCTGTTTAAACAATCTTATATTATTTTCTGATTGCCAACTATGATAAAATGGTTCATTATGTTCAATAGTATTATCACCTTGAATAAAAGTTCTTATAAATTCTAATTCATTGAATTCATTAATAAATTCTTCAATTTCGGTTATTGGAATTTTTAGAATATTTACATTTTCATATAGTCTGTTTAAATTATTATGCTCATTAGCAAATAACTTATTATGAGTTTGACTAGCTATATAAAAGAACTCATTTCCATCAGCTAGAACTATTTTATAACTATCAATTGTATTATAAACTAATTTTGGAACATCATCTTGTTTATTAGAAATAAGATGCACTATGATTTTTTCAATTAGTTGAATCTTTTTTGTTTCTTCACTTTTAAATATTACTGGAATATTATTTAGTTTTGTGAATTGACCTGATAGCCCTTTTAGGGTATTAAGAAGTAATAAATTATTAAATCTATCAATACTTAAATCTTCTGACAAACTATTAGATTCACTTAACAAATAGCTTCTCAATACTTGAATTGCATTTTCTCCTTTCCAAAATCCTAAATCACTTAAAAAGTTAATTTTTCTTAGTTCATTATTAGCCCAATTAAGAAAATCTACAGGAAGAATTTCTAGATTTATGTGGATTCCTTTTAAGATAAATTCATTTGGCGCTAAACCTAAATATTTTTTCCAGTCTTGCTTACGTTTAGGAACTTTTAATTGAGTAGATAAATTTAACCAACCGTTATATAAATAGGTAAGTTTATCTATTAATTCTTGTTCATTATCTAGTGGATCAGTGTTAAAACCTTTAACAAAAAGAAATTTTGAAGCCACAATATCATCTTCTACTAACCCATATGAAAAGGCTTCTAAATCGCTTAATTGTAATAAGGATTGTATATTTACATACATATCACTGAACATATACAACGGACTAATATGCTTTAAGTTTTCTTCTGAAAAGAATAAAAATTGTCCACTTAATTTATCCCATTGTTCATCTTGACGTTTTATGGAAAACTCATTAAATTTATCTTTATCAAATTTATTTGAAAGCCAAACGAATAGTAATTGATGTGTGTTTTCAATTTGTTTTTTAGTTAAACACTCTAGAAATTTGGTTACCAATTGATCTGTTACACCTGCATTTGAAATTTTAAATAATTTATCAGCTATATTTTGATTTAATAGGTCACGCTTTTTGGCTTCATCATGAAAATCTTGAATTAATTTAATACTTTCTGCATTTTCGAGATTTAAGATTTGGGATTGCGACACTGTAATCTTAATGTCATCACGCATTAATTCAATAGAATCTTGAGCACTATCAATTTCACCTACAGTTATTTCTAAATCATCATTACTTATCTTGATTTTATCGTGTATTTCTTGTAATTGTTCAGATGATAATTCAACATCAACCACATCTTTTAGAAGTTTTAGATAAAGACCATTACTTCTTTCATTAACCCAAGTTGCATCTAATGGTGTATAGGTCAGTTTTTCTAATAGGGCTTGTTTATCTTGTAAGCGTTCTTCTGAAACTAATTCAATTAAATCTAACTCTTGTTTATCATTATTCTCTTTAAAAACATCTATTAAATGCTCGACCAATTTACTTTCTGATAAATCAATACTGGATTTAAACATTAGAAAATCATCGGAAATAAGCTCAAAATCATCAGGGTAGTGCGTATCTACATACTTTATAATTACCGCCTTTGAAGTTGAAATTTGTTGTTTTTTATAAGTTGGTTCGATATAATACTCTCCATCCTTTTCAGTTACACAATTATTAGAAAAGAAATCGATATTACATACTTTAGAAAACAATAATAAATTGTGTATATCTGACTTATTAATTGTTTTATCTTCTAAATCAAGATCAATAGTTACCGATATATAAGACAATGGTTGCTTATCCATATACGGTAACATGCAACTAGCAGGAATATGAGTTTTGTAATGTTTTAATACCGACTCTTGAATATTGTTATATTCCTCTAAAGACAAACCGTTTAATTTCTCATTAAAATATATGTTATCTGCTTGTATAACATCATTTTGATATATGATTAATTTAGAATCATCAAGTAAATTAGCTCCTTTTAGTGGCCAATTACTTTTTTCATACAAACTAATTACATCTTCTAAAACATCTTTAACTTTATCCCTATTCTTTAAAACATAATTTAAAATTTCTTCCCAGAATGGAAATATTAATCCTTCATAAATATCTTCTTCAGTGTTTAAAAGATAATTTTTGTAAGCTACATTGTTTTCTGAACTATGAATACAAAACTTTAACAACCAGTCTTTTTGGGAAACAGAAAACAGATTTTTAAAATGTACATGGCAATTGTTATTATTTTTAAACAATTTTAAATCCTTCATTCTATCACCAGGCCTATCATTTAAGGTTCTGAATGCCTCATACACCCTGTGCTTTTCGGATATCGTTAAGAGGTTTAAAGAATCACCACTTACAACATTACTAAACAAATTGGTTAATATATTATAATTTTTAACCTGGGATTCATTATTAAAAAGCCTGAAAAATTTTTCAGGAAAATTAAATACTTCGAAATTTTTATTTGTAAGTTTTAAACCTAACTTATGAAGTAAATCTCTAATATCATTCAGTTTGTTATAAATTATAAAATACCCATCTACCTCCTTCTCTTGAAACTGATTAATAGATAGAATTTCATTTACACTATTTGTACTGAAGTCAAGTATGTTTAAACTAAATAAGTTATTTTTAAAGACAGTTTCAGATACTTTCTTCTCATCAATTAACTTGAGCTCTGAAAGGATTATTTCAACATTCTGGATATTTTGATTTAACCATAGGTTAACTTTTTCACTTATCTTTTCATCATAAGATAAAAGACTGTAAATATCAAAATCTTCAATTTCTAATTTAGTATAGCCTTCAATTCTACACCTAAAATTATCATCACTCCAATAAAACCAGTTGACATTTTCAATACCCCAAGATGATGGGTCTATATCTATTTTTGTCTTTTTTATAAATACTTCTTCTGGATTTGAAGTCGTTATAAATTCATCAGAATTTAAAGAAAGCCTTACAGGTATGTATTTTTTAAGTAATTCATTTACAGGATTAATATATGGGGTTTCTATCCATAATCTATCTTGATTAGCACTTTTACTTGAGGTTAACAAAGCTGCATAAAAATGTAAGAACAATTGTCTTTCGGTTTCTAATGTGGAACTTGAAAGCCTTTCCAATTCTTCATCTATTTTATCTACTATTGTTTTTAATAGCCTTTCGTTAATACCTCCATCTTCGCCACTTCCTTTATGTAAAAAAGTTCTTGAACTTCCTTTATAAAAGGCATTAGAATGTAAGACATAATTAAAATTATGTACTTCTTCAGATAATGGAAAGTATAAATATAGATTTGGTGCTCCTTTAAAATAATCCTCAATTTGGTTGTGTTTTCTGAAACCAAAAAGCACTTCGATATTTGCTTCTTCTTTTAGTCTATTTTTTTGTTCAGGCAATAAATCTTCATATCTTAATTTACCAAAACGTATATATGCATATGTATCTTTTTCATTAATTTTATTGACCATGAATTTTACATATTCTAATTCTGGATATGTAATGGGTTCTTCATCTTTTAACTGAACCGTTTGTAATAGGTTTTCTGTTCTCTCATCCTCAACATCTGCTGTTTCTTTTAGTATTGCTAATGAAAACTTAACACCTTCCTTTAAATTGATTTCATCTAATTCTGTTTCTTTACCAGAACCAAGTTTTATAAAAAATAATGCGCCTTCATTGTATGTTTGCTTGTTTAATATATGCTGATACTTTTTTATCCATCTGGATAAAACATCATATTCATCTTTATTAAACGGATTTATTTCTGCCAAGTTACCATTAGCCATAATTGGTAATTCTTGAATACTATTATTTTCAGGTAAACAAGGGAAACAGGTAATTAGTATTTTAAACAACCAAGGATTATCATCTAGTATATTAAGATTACCTTTTCCATTTAGATTATATTCTATTTCTGATGGTTCAAGATTTTCGGCATTCGCAATATTTTCAATTTCATAGTTTTTCCAACTGAATAATATAGGTCCTGAATTTTCATTTATCAATTCTTCTAAACCATTATCTTTACCTACTAATCTGTGTGCTAATTTGAAACCAATACCGAATTTACCAATGGTTTCGCTATCTGCTGTTTTGGTTGAAGAACCCACATTTAATATTGAACGAATACTGTCACCATCAAACATTTCTCCATTATTGGCCACCAAAAGGTAATAGTTGCCATCTATTGGGTCTTTATCCCATATCATTGTAAAATGAGAACTTTGAGCATCTACAGCATTTTGCAGAAACTCATAAACCGCTTGACCATCTTTGGCCATATCTAAAAAGCTCTGCAAAAAATTTGCAATTCCTGCTTCGGCATTTCCATACCCATCCTTATCACCGTGGTACATTGAAAACCAACCATACTTTTTTTGGTTCGTATTGGAATCAAAATAATAATTACCAATAAAACCTTCTTCAAGGTCGCTTGAAACAGGTCTCGTAGTTTTATATAAACTTCGATATTCTTGGATGTTTTTAATCTTCATAGTTAGTTATCGATTAAATACGTTCTGAATTATTTCATCTATTTCTTTTAAAGAAAAAGCACCTCTTATACTACCATCCTCCATTTTAATAGGTCTATCTTCTGATATTATTAGCGTTCCGTTTTTTCCTCCATCATCTTCAGGCGTCAGAATATCATTCTCCTTATACCATTGGTATTTTTCTGCCCATCGTTGTTTGTATTCTTCATCGAATAGCATACCACAGTGTTCCCAATAATAAACTTCACCTGAATCTTCATTTTCTATTGTGAAATCTGGTAATTTTTCTACTTCTTTGATGGTCAATTTCTTTTCGTACAAAGGCGATAGGTTTTTATCCAATAATCTTTGATAAATCAATAGCTCACTTTTAGAACGTAACATCTTACCATCACTAGCTTGATGAATTAAGTTCTTTTCTAAATAATTACCTTCAACCTCAACCAATTCAGGTTTGTAAAATAGATTTGTAATTCGTCTTATAGTATCAGACTTTAGTGGTGATGCTAATTCTTTTATATCGAACACATTTCCTTGAAACAATAGAATCACTTTATCTTTTTGTCTTGTTAAAGATGTATAAAGCATTTCTCTGGATAGTAGAAAACAAGGATTAGGAATTACGAGAAAAACCTTTCCAAATTCACTTCCTTGAGCTTTGTGAACGGTTAAAGCATAGGCTAATTCTATAGGTGAATCTGCCTCTTCATTGAAATCGCTTGACCAAAACGTATACGAATACCCTTTTTGTGACGTAAATTCTATTTCTACATTTTTTGGTTGCCCTTTGAATTTAGCATTTTTTCTCTTGAATTGACCTGTAACCAACCCTATTTCACCATTGGCAATATATTCCAGAGAATTATCTTTTGGATACACAGATTTTCTTTTATGATTACCAAGATTAATAATTTTGTCACCGTAAACTATTTGTTCTAAACCTACAGGTTTTGGTAATTTCCTTTCAGAGTATTCTATGAGTTCGCCTGATTTATTCGTGAAACTTTTTTTAATACCTTTAATAGCATAATCTACTCTAGCTTTCCTAAATTGCTGATGAATCTTTCTATTAATGGCTTTTACGCCAAATGGTTTTTCTCGAATAGGTGATAGGATTTGCCAACTTTCAACCCTATTAATTGATGGCTCTATATCAAAATAGTTCGCATCATTTGTATTATTAAAAAATTTACCATCGTTAGATCCTAAGGATTCATTAAACGATTTCACATCTTCTATAGATTCTAAACCTAATTCTTCAACTAATACTTTCTCGAATATAGTATTAAACGCATCTTCATTTTCCCAGTGTTCTACTCTTAAATAATTAGAATTTGGTTTTGTTAAGATTTGATTTATTATACTATCTGCTCCAGGCTCTAATGCTTCACCACTAAACCATTCTGCTAATTGCAAATCTTCACGTTTTGAGCCACCTTGACGTCTTTTAATAGTTAATTCTGCATAACCAGTTCCTACTCTTGGGAACGCAGTATCAATACCTTCAGGTTTTAAATAATGAATAATATCTACAAAAGGTCTTCCTGCACCTATAGGTGGTAATTGTCTGTGATCTCCAACAAGAATAAAACGTTTCACACCTTTTAAGCAGTCTAATGTTGTTGCTAACATTTCTTCGGTTAGCATGGAAGCTTCATCTAAAATAACGGTTTCATAAAGCCCTTCGCAATGTTGATTGGAAAATACATATTGTTGAATATCTCCATTATATCTCTCATAACCAGTAAGGAATTGTGCTATTGTTTTGGAAGTAACTTGCAAATTTTTTGCTACTTCTTCCATACGTACTCTGGCTTTACCAGTAGGTGCTAATAATAATACGCCATTATTTTCAGCTTCCTCTTGACCAGCTAAAATGGTTAATAAAGTCGTTTTACCTGTACCTGCAGGACCAATTAAAACTGAAAATCTGCTTTCGGCTATTTCTTTTAAGGCTACTGCCTTTTCTGTTCTTGCCTTTAATTCTTGTTGGTCTGGTTCACCTTCGGTAAAAGGATTAAGTGATTCATCTAAAAGTGCTCTCCAATCTGCTTGTAATGTCAATCTTTTACCATTAATTCTATCACTTATCTTTTGACTAATAATGTTTTTTGCTTTGGACAAACGCTCTAATTGGTATGCTCTATCTCCATTATACATTTCTTCCAATACAATGTACCCTTCAAAATGTTCTTCTGCCAATTCAAAATAATCGCTATTGATAGGACAATTTGGTGAAATTGATAATTCTCTTATTTGTTTAATAATTTCTTTACGCGGTAATAATGTATGGCCTTGTAGAGTTGCCCATTCCAATTGTTGAATGGTTAAGGCTCTAATTCTATACATCTCGAAAGGATCTGAATACACGAAATTATTAGGAAATAGATCTTGAGAAGGATTTTTAAGATACATCCCTAAATCTATTGTACTTAATGCGACAGGTATATTACTATGTCTTAAATCCTCATAGATCAAATATGGATTATCTATATAGACTTTATCCTCACGTTGAATACCTATTTGTTCTCTTTCTTCAACTACAAAAAGTGATTTAGCTTGGTCGATAGTTAAATCAAAGCGACTTAATAAATGTAGTAATTGAATTCTTGTTGGTGTTGCTTTATTTTTGAGACGTTTATATAATTTTTTTGAGTTGTACCCCATTAACGCAGCAACATCTTCTGTTAAAATTCCTTCAGAATTCTCTATTGCTTTTTCAAAAAGCAACCACGCATTATCTTTTTCATCTTTTAAAGCATTAGTGATTTGCGCTGCTACAAAATGTCCTTTCTCAATACCAAAAGCACATAATGCAGATCCCATTCCTGGATATGAACCTCTTAATTTTTCAAGTTGTGCAATTTCATTATGAATCCATTGTATACTATGTTGATGATTAGTTCCTATTTCTAATTTCTCAGCTTTTTCTAGTGATTTAATACAGTCCAAAAGTACACGAATGGCACTATCATTACTTACATGTTCCGTACCATAAGAGAACTCAAACTGTTTATCCTTGGGCACAACTACTGCTAACTCTGCTATATCAAAATCAGGATGTTTTTGTTGATACTCTAACGCATTATGGTATGGCAATAGGAAGCCATTTTTATTGTCCTCACGAATAGAATGCAATATCATATGCTCCCAGTAAGCCGCACTAAAACGTTTATTACTGCCTTCGTAAGCTTCTGAAGGAATTATTTTATTAATCTTACCAACTCCTGCTAAAACTCTTCCTGATGATTCAACAAAAGGTACTTGTTTGGCATAGAAGAATACTAGTGAACTTTCTTCATGTAAATGCTCAAAAAAGCAATTTAGCAATGCTTTTTGGTTGTTATACTCCTGTACCCAGTTATCATTCCCATTTTTTGCCCAATCTAAAATAGGCTCTCGAGCATCATCATAATTTAATGCATACTCCGTTGTTTTATCCCCTGAATTTTGTTTCAACATCCAATGATAAGGAACAGCTGCCGCTGAAAATGTTGGAAATTGTATTCGAGTGGGCTTTAGATGACCATGTGTGGATCGTGAACTTTGTGCATATGGATGTTTTAAAGTTTTATATATTGGAAACTTTGCCATGAACGTAGCTCTTTCCCCAATACATACAGGATATTTATCTTCAGGTAAATCGTTAAGAAATTGCCCTGCTAAACTTTGTTCTTGTTCGTCATTGCGATTTAAGGCACAATTTTTTAGAATAAGGCAAGCTCCATTCGCTTTAGGATTACTACAAATACTACCATTCCAGGCATTATCGTGCCAAGGTATACGAACAGATAGATGTTTTAAACTATAGCGTGGATTATATTTCATCTTTACATCTTATTTAAAATCTTCCCTATATATGTCTCTTTATCCTCATACTGGAAATACACATTATTATTATGAAATTCTTCTTTCGTGATTTCACCTTTCCAATTAAGCATTGTATAATTTGTGTTACTTACTATAAATGAACTTAGCTCAATATCTTCTGATGATACCTGTGGTTCTATTTTATCTTTTATAAGTTTGTGGAATTGTATTTTGGGATCACTTAATCCTTTCGAATTTCTAATCCCTTTGGGATCTACAAATGCTATTCGTTGTTTTCCACTTTCAATTACCCATAGAATAAAGTCTGGATAAAAATTATTTGTATCTACAAAAAAGCCAATTCCTTTTCTACTTTGATTACGTAATAAAAACAATTGCTTATCTTTAAAATTCTTCTTATGCGAATTGAAATGCGTTATTAAATCATCAGTAAACTCCTTTTCAGATTCGTCTAATGGCACTGGCGAAACACTTACCATATTCTTATAACTATCACTATTTAAATAAAGTAATGGTTTGTATAAGTGCTTGTCATTATCGAACGCTACAAAATTAGAACCTATCTGATATGGATTATCTACAGTGCCAAAAGCTATTTGTTGTAATAATACATCTAGTTTTTGTTGCACTGTTTCTATACTATTTTCTGTATTTAATTTTACTTCGTATTCATATACTAGATTTTCGTCCTTTTCTGTTAAGACTCTAGTTTCTATATGCTCACTATTGAATAGGTTTTTATGATAATTATAATACTGTTCTACATATTTCTTTAGTAATGAAATAGCTAATTCCTCCCAAATTAGTGTTTGAGAAAATGATTTCATTTCCAACTCCGCTTCAGGAATAAAGAGATTATACCAATCTTTATTTAAGATAATTTCTTTTAAATCATCCAATGATAATGATAGGTTATACCAGTGTTTTTCAACTTTAAAACGTTCGAGTGAAAAGAACACATTATTCCAATCAATAAAAGCTAAATGGCTCTCTTTTAAGCTTCCTTGATTTTTTAAAGCTGTTAATGCCGCACTGCTGCCAGTTTTAATAACTTGTATCTTAGGATACCAGTCTAAATCTATCTTATTGTTATTATAAATAGTTTTAGATAACATTAAGTCTAGCTTAATTTTATCTTTAAATTTCTCACCTTCTTTAACTTGTAAAACTTTAAGATTATGACTTAAAAAGTCTTTTTTAATTGTTGTTGGTATTTTAACTGTAATCCATTTACTGTCATTTGCAGGTAAACCTTCAGCTTCAAGATATTTTTTAAACTGCTGCATATAATCTGCGCGAACACCAAAAATATTAAGTGTTTCTAATGGCAGCAAGAATTTGCGTTTTTCTCTTAATTTATCAGGACGTTGATGCTCGTCTAAACTACCAGAGCGCTTCAAACTAAAATCATAACCTTTTAATCTAACACCACGTCCGAATAGCTGGATAATTTGTGAACCTTCACTACGACCTATATTCATTAATCCCATTGAACTTACTCTCCAACTAGACCAACCTTCAGTAAACTTCTTAGAACCAATCAATAGATTAACCACAGAATCTTTCTCGTTTATATTTTGGAATAATGAAGTTGAAAAATCTTTATCAGCCCCTAAGACTTTTTGCTCCATTGCAAGCTTATGTAATTTAGCTTCATCGCCTACATTGATTACACCAAAGTAGTCATTGTCACCAACTCTTAAGCCTAACTCACCATCTGCTCCTTTTAAGTTGTCTAGATATAAATTAGCTCCTATTACTTCGCTATTGAAAACACGTTTACATATGTCTGTATATATTTCTTCAGCAGAAAGTGAAGCACCACTTAAATAACTAAAGCTGTCATAAAATATTGAATTTCCTTTGTCATCTAGTAAGCCAGCTTTATCATTAATAATATCTGAAATATCTTGAACAGCGCCTTTACGTTCTTTAATAAATTGAGTTAAAAACGTAATGATCTGCAATACATCACTCGTATCTACACCAGCTACTTTACGTACAGCATTTACACTCCCGCCTACAAATATCCAAAGTGGTTTTGCTAATAGAAACCCTTTAGCTAGCTTATCATTTTCTAAGTAAATTAAAGTTTGTTGATAAAATGACAATAAATTTGCAGTCAAATATTTTCTAACAAAAGTTGCATTTGAATCATCATTTAGGTTTAGAATTTTGTATTCCTTACCATACCCATCTTCATAAAAATATTTATAAGAATAATCAAAAATAATAGATTTTGAATACTCTTGTTCTAATGTTCTTTGTGTTGTACCTGTAGCTGCACTAATTGCCTGCCCAAAGGTAGCCGAATATTCAAATGCAAAACCTGTTTCACTTAGTTGATCGCGATACATTTTCCATTTCTCACCACTAGAACCACGATGTCCTTCATCTATTAAAACCAGGTTATTTGTTTCAAAAGCATCTACTGCTACGGTTTTATCTCCACTATCTTCAGCTAGTTTGGTAATCTCAATAACTTCTACTTCAGCACCTGAAAACATACCACCTGTACGTTCTTTTGAGAATACACCAGCATCTATATTTGATAATCTAAATTCTTCTAAATGCTGCTGTGACAAGCCTTCATTAGGCGTTATTAATAACACTTTATTATGGTCATCCTTATGATACTTTTTAGCATAGTGCAAATACTGCTTTATATGCACGTGCATTAGTAATGTTTTTCCACTTCCAGTTGCATTCCATAAGGCTATTTTGCTTAAGTTTGTTTTCACGAAAGCTGAAACTATAAACCCATCTGGGTTTAACTTTTTATAATCTTCATCAAAAGGATCATTGAAACGTTCTACAAACTGATTAAGTTCTGCTAGTAAAGCAATAGGATTACTAAAATATTTCTCTAAATAAATCTCTGTAAACACTAATGAGAGATACTGAAAGTATTTCCATTGTAGATCATTTGAGCGTTTATGAGAGATCGCTTTAGTATGTCGTACAATATTCTCGTCATACTCTTGAAGCATTTCTTTTGTTAAGTGCTCATTATCAAATAATCGATTGATTAATGCTGATAAATATTTTGTATTACCTTCTTCGTTATAGCCTTCTAAATGTGAACTTTTTAAATCTCGTGCTAATGCTTCAAACCCCAATACTTGAAATTGAGATAGAAGGTATTTACTAAGTACTATTTTATTATGAAACGTTGCCATTTATATATTTTTATTATCAAACATTGCTGTAAAAAACACTTCTTCTAACAGAAGTACTTTCCAGGTTTCTTCATCTTGACGCAGGTTAGCTAAATTATTATCTCCATTTACATAAACAGTATCAAACTCACCATCACGTAAATTGTAATCCATCTTTTTTACAAATGTGTTTAAATCTTCATTATTACTTTCTTCTAGGTTTCTCCAAATCACTAGTACTTTATCACCAGCATTGGTTGTCCCTTCTACTGTTTTAAATGCACCTATTCGCTGTACTCGTTTTAGGTTTAGCCCAATTAAATAATTAAAAGTTTCTACTAAATCAACATTAGTAGGTATTAACTCATTATTCTCTGTTATATTAAGTTGATAGTTAAACGGATTCTTAAATCCTTCTATATTCATTAAATGCTCACGAGATTCTACGTCTAGCATATATTGCAACAAGTATTCTTCTTGCATATCTACATTCGTATCCAGTAATTGTTGCTGAGACTGATTAGGTTTTAATTGTAAATTATTTAACGCATCTTCATAGCTTTCTAAATTGAAGTATTTAAACATCTGACTAATACCTTCTTTGTCTTGAGGCTTTCCATTTTTCCAATTATCGGTATAAACTACTTTTTGAATACGTGGTTTAGTAACCGTATTGAAATACTCTCCCATTTCTACTAAGATGTATTTACGGTTTCCTTTATCTTCTCTGTTAAGTTTTATAATTGCATGCCCTGTAGTTCCAGATCCTGCGAAGTAGTCTAATGCAAAATCAGAGTTGTTTACATTCTCAACTTTTAAACTATCCATAACAGCGCCAACAGACTTAGGGAAATCAAACTGTGACTTACCTCCAAAAAGATTAACTAAATCTCTTGTTCCATTATCTCTTGCAGAATATTCTGCTTTATCCCACCAGGTTCTAGGTAATATACCTGTGCTATTTAAATATTTCTTTCTGTAAAGCTCAATGCTATCTCCTATCTCTGCTTTAAATCGATTTGGTTCATTTTGAATATTATCAAGGCTATATCTCCATACTTTATGAGTCCCATCTGGATGTATAGGATAAACTATATATTCATCAACATTTTGATTTTCGGATAACAACCATTCTTTAGTATTTTCATTATATTCAATCTCTGGAACTCTAATAGATCCATCTGATTTCGCAAAAATCGGATAGTATTGCTTTGGCCTATCCTCCTTATTACTATCTGGACCATTCCTTCTTAAATTTTCCCATTCATACCTTTTACCATCGTCATCTTTGAGGTTGTATCTCTGAATTTGTTTTTGATTATGAGGTAATTTACCAACACTTGCCAAGTTTTCATCTACAGAATAAAAAATTCCATACTCGTGATTTACAGAAAACCCTTTAACAGTAGATCTTCCTGATGGGTTATTCCTTATAGGTGTAGTCGCTAAATAATTTTCTATTCCAAAAGTTTGATCACATAATATTTTTAAAATAGGATATTCTAAATCATCTATTGTAATGCAAAACATTCCTTCTTTTGAAATCATCGATGCAGAAGTTCTTATTCTATCATTCATTAAAGAAAGCCAAGAAGAATGCTTATACGAATTTTTATAAATTATTTCTGATGCACTAGTATTATATGGTGGATCTATATATATTCCTTTTATCGTTTTTTTGTATTTAAAATTAATTGCTGATAAAGCTTGAAAATTATCAGAATTAATCATCAAACCATCCGTTTGTTCATCTAAATCATCAAACTCAGCTAATAATTTATCTTTAAATTCTTCTTTAAAAAATTTAGTATCTAAGACTAAATAAGGTTCATCTTGTAGATCTTGTAACTTTTTAATATCAACACTAAACAGTGTTTTCCATTCTTCAATTTGCCTATCATTCCTTACTATTTCATCATAATAACTTTCTGGTATTTTATCTAAAGTAATACAGTAATCACAGCTTACTACAAACTTCTTTTTCAACCATAGTTTCTTTTGGAAGTTTTCTAGTTGTGCTAAGAAGGTAATAATCTTACTTGCTACTTGTTTTAAAGCACGTATTTTAGATAGTTGAGTAGTAAAAGCTTGCTCATTATCAGTATTAATATCGTCTATAAATAAGACTTCATTTTTGATATAGAAATCGAGCTCGCGAGTTAAGAAACCACCTAAATCTTTGTGAATAAAATAGTCAAATGTGTTGCGTGCACTGAAGTTATTTAGGTGTTTTTCTAATAGTGTACGCTTTTTGTTTTTTTCGGTTGGTGTTAGTGAGAATACCTTTGTGAAAGCAGTAGGTACTTTATCTGTTAATTGCTCTACAGCTTTTTCTAATAGTTTATCTTGTTTTACAGTTTTCTTATGTGGCTCATAAGTGAAGTTTAAATGTAGAACATCTCCATCTATGCTAACTGGATCTGCATCATACAAAGCAAAACGACGTTCTTGATCTTTTTGCGTTTTATTATTATTTTGCTCTGTATTGGCTTCTTTTAGGGTAAATCTAACGGTCTTATTTCCATCAATTTTGAAAGCGTAATTTTTTAAGTTTTCGCTAGTCTTGATATAATATTGATCGTGATTAGCCCAATGTAGTTTTACTTCTTCACCTTCATAAGGTATAGCATACACATCTTGTTTATAACGACGTAGAGATATAAAATCTCCTCCTTCATAATAACGTTTAAAAAAACTGGCAAGGTCCGAGAATACTTCTTGCTCTAAACCTTCTATACTTCCAGCACTTTCGTAAGCAGCTTTAGCTACTAACACTTTAGGTGTTATATCTGGATCAAGGTCAAACTCTTTAGCCATTTTAATAGCATCGTCCAATTCTTTTTTTAAAGCAGTTGCATCACCTTTTTGTTGTCCTTCTAGTATAGTTCGGACTTCTTTAGGTAATTTATTTTTTAGAAAATCGAGTACATCGTCTCGTTTCTGATTCATTATACGGTAAATACCAAAGTCGAGCTCTGCTTTATCTAATTGAAATAATTCTGTAAGAACTTTTTCTAATTTTTCGTAATTGGTCATAATTTTATATGGGCTTTAGAAAAAGGTTAAACGTCTTTTACATCAAACATTAGGGTAAAAAACACTTCTTCTAATAATAGTACTTTCCAGTTTTCGTCTTCTTGTTTTAGGTTAGCCAGGTTGTTATCTCCGTTTACGTAAAGGGTATCAAACTCTCCATCACGTAAATTGTAGTCCATCTTTTTTACAAATGCATTTAAATCATCATTATTGCTTTCTTCTAGGTTTCTCCAAATCACTAACACTTTATCACCAGCATTGGTAACACCTTCTACCGTTTTAAAAGCTCCTATACGCTGCACTCGTTTTAAGTGTAGCCCAATTAAATAATTAAAAGTTTCTACCAAGTCCACATTTGTAGGAACCAACTCATTATTTTCTGTGATATTTAATTTGTAGTTGAATGGATTTTTAAATGCCTCAATATTTAATAACTGATCGCGAGTTTCTACATCAAGCATATATTGCAATAAGTACTCTTCTTGCATGCCTGAATTTGTATCAAGTAATTTTTGTTGCGCTTGGTTAGGTTTTAATTGTAAGTTGTTTAGACAATCTTCGTAGCTTTCAAACAAACTATATTTAAATAAACCTCCTCCTTTGTGATTACTTTGCTTTGAAATTCCACCTTGCTCTCCGTTTAAAACATACTTTAGCCTCAGTAAACCTTTACTTCCAAAATACTCACCCATTTCAACACCAATCCACTTAGTATTTAATTTTTGAGCACTTGCCTGAGTAGTGCAGCTTCCTGCAAAAAAATCTAAAATATATTTACCTTTTGAAGGCTTATTCATTTTGATAATCCTATCAATTAATTTTTCTGGTTTTTTCCCATTTTTAAATTCAACTTTTCCTTCGAAGGACAATGAATCCCAAGATAAATCTGTCCAGAAATCTGTAAGTAATTCCGTAGGAACATCTTTTCCATCAATATTTTTAAGCTTATTACTGTAAAATGCAAATAATCGTCCATTTAATAGAATAAAAGGTGTTTTCCCTTCTCGTTCTTCATAAACCACTACATCTCTATTTTCTTTTGAAATTGCAATTAACTCTTTTAACCTACCAGCTGGCTTATGAGGTCCATATGTAGCGAACACTCTATTTGCATTCTCAAGTGCATAAATAGAAATCATTTGAGTCAAAAAAGTTTTAGCTACTTCTTTACCGTATTTTTTATCAACTTCTTTTTGAGACTTAAAGCCTAATTTTGATATTACTGCATCTTTTATTTTAATGATTTCCCATTTATCATAAGGCAAAGAATCATCAACTATTACTTTGTTATAGTCTGAAACATAACCAGATTCTATAAAAATCTTGGTAAACTCAAACTCCTTCTTATTCTTGACATAGTAAAGTATACTTTCACTCACATCAACTGGCCCTGGATTTACAACCTTAAAACCTGCTGGCGTAGCAGTTTTAACCGTAATAGATTGAACTCTGTTTTTTGTATTAAAAATTGAATCTAATGTTTTTGAAAGATTTGTATATTCTTTATCATTAATTTGAACCATTAAGCTTCCTTGCGAATCTAGCATAGAGTGTGCAATAGATAACCTATCTTTTATCATACTTAACCAACTACTATGACGATAATTATCTTTATATACAAATCCATCATCACCTGTGTTATAAGGTGGATCTATATATATATTTTGAATTTTATTTTTAAATCTTTCATTCAATAAATTTAATGCCTGAAAATTGTCAGAATTAATCAATACTCCATCAGTTTCTTCATCTAAATCATCAAACTCAGCAAGTAGTTTATCTTTAAATTCTTGTTCGAAAAATTTTGTGTCTAAAACCAAATAAGGTTCTTCATTTAAATCTTCTTGTTTTTTCATATCTACATCAAACAACACTTTCCATTCTTCTAGTTGGGTTGTATTGGCTATTATCTCTGTATAATAGCTTTCTGGTATTCTATCTAATGTAATGCAGTAGTCATTGCTTACTACAAACTTCTTTTTTAACCATAGCTTTTTTTGAAAATTTTCTAGTTGCGCTAAGAAGGTGATCACTTTACTTGCTACTTGTTTAAGCGCACGTATTTTAGATAATTGTGTAGTAAATGCTTGCTCGCTATCTGTATTGATATCGTCTATAAATAAGACTTCGTTTTTAATATAAAAGTCTAGTTCTCGTGTTAAGAAACCACCTAAGTCTTTATGGATAAAATAGTCAAAAGTGTTGCGTGCGCTAAAGTCTTTTAAATGCTTTTCTAATAATGTGCGGCTTTTATTTTTATCTGTAGGTGCCAGTGAGAAAACTTTAGCAAATTCAGATGGTACGTTATCTGTTAGTTTCTCTATAGCTTTTTCTATTAATTTTTCTTGCTTTACAGATTTCTTGTAAAGTTCATAAGTAAAATTAAGATGAATAGTATTTCCTTCTATAGTAACAGAATCTTCTTCACACAGAGCAAAACGCCTTTCGTGATCTTTCTCTACTTTATTGTTATTTTGTTCTCCACTAGCCTCTTTAAGAGTAAACTTAACAGTTTTATCGTCATCAATTTTGAAAGCGTAATTTTTTAAGTTTTCGCTGGTCTTAATATAATATTGGTCGTGATTTGCCCAATGTAGTTTTACTTCTTCTCCTTCGTAAGGTATAGCGTAAACATCTTGTTTATACCGACGTAATGATATAAAATCTCCTCCTTCATAATACCGTTTAAAGAAACTGGCAAGGTGCGAGAACACTTCTTGCTCTAGACCTTCAATACTACCTGCACTTTCGTAGGCAGCTCTTGCTTCTTGGACTTTAGGTGTTGTGTTTGGATCAAGATCAAACTCTTTAGCCATTTTAATGGCATTATCTAATTCTTTTTTTAAAGCAACTGCATCACCTTTTTGTTGGCCCTCTAGTATTGTGCGGACTTCTTTAGGTAATTTGTTTTTTAGAAAATCGAGTACATCATCTCGTTTCTGATTCATTATGCGGTAAATACCAAAATCAAGTTCTGCTTTATCTAGTTGAAATAGCTCAGTAAGTACTTTTTCTAGTTTTTCGTAATTGGTCATAGTCTTATATCAGTTCCCACTCAATAGTGAAAATTTCTTGTTCGGTTGTTGTTCTATTTAGTTTGCCTTCGGCATCATCAATCATCTCATCGCGTTCTTCTAAAATTGCATCTTCTACATCAAATATTTCGCGACGTAATTTTGCTTTTTTACGGTCTAGAGTGCGAATCTTTTTCTGTATGTCTAATAAATCATCCGCATTAATACCCTCAGCTCTAGTACCACGCTCTAATTCTTGTATTTTCTTTTTTACATCTTTTAATTCCTGCTCACTAGCACCTATTCTGTCGTTTGCCCATTTTTCAAATTTTTGAATTTCGTTTTTTAGCAAATTAGTATCAGTCAATTTTACAAAGTCTAGATGTTTTTGTTTTTGAATACCATAATATTTTTCAATTTTTAATTTATTTACGCTATCTATTTCGTGTTCTAAAGAACTTGGAAGCGTTAATAAGAATTGACATATTTCATCCTTTAGGACTTCGTTATTATCGGTTGCTCCAGCAAATACTATTAAATCTAAATCTTCGGCTTTACTATGCATTGCTAGATTAACCACTTTAAGAACACCTTTTTTAGATTTCAATTTATCAAGTTCTGCGTAGTTAAGATTACTCGACGAGTAGTTGAAATTTATTTTTGCAATTGGTGTCTCTAATTCTTTTCCTTGTTCTATAAGTCTTTGTGCCAATGTGTGACCTAAACGATAGTGTGTGGCGTCTTCTCGTTTTTTATCTAAAGAGTAAGTGCCTTCATCAATAGAATTGATAGTACTATTTAAATGGAATGATAATGACCTATCATCAAAATTCGCTTTATTTTCTAATAAGTATTTTGTAATCTTCCAAAGCCATTGTTCGTACTTTGTAATGTACATCTTGATAGCATTTTCAGTAGTTTTCAACTTTTCTATTACCTGAGCATCAAAATTTCGAAATAATTTTTCTTGGGTTTTTTGAACTTTTTCGTCTATTTGATCTTTAAACTCTTCTTGTAGTGCGTCAAAAGCTTTTGTGATTTGTTCTTTGGTTCGGCATTGTTTATATATTTCGGTCAGTCTTTTTTCAAAATCTACACCGCTTGTAATACTTCCCAAAACTTCATCTGATGCTCCAAATACACCACTAAACAAATGAAACTTTTGATCTAGTAATTGAAAAACACGCTGGTCTGTTTCATTTCGAGAGTTCAAGAAATTAATTACAACTACATCGTGTTCCTGTCCATAACGATGACAACGTCCTATACGCTGCTCAATACGTTGCGGATTCCATGGTAGGTCATAATTTACTACCATTGAGCAAAACTGTAAATTGATACCTTCTGCAGCTGCTTCTGTAGCAATCATTATTTGATGGTGTTCATCTTTAAATGTATCAACAATAGCTGCTCTAATATCTACAGCTCTAGACCCAATAACTTTTCCTTTATTGTTTTTATCATTTACCCAATTATGGTAAAGCGATTTAGACTTCTCATCATTATTAGAGCCATTAAATAATACTATTTTATTCTTGAAATTCGTTTTTTGAAGTTCTTCATAAATATATTTCTGTGTTCTTACAGATTCCGTAAAAATGATAGCTTTTTGTTGAGCTCCTAATTCTTTTAATTTTACAAAACCTTTATCTAGTGCTACTTTGAGCTTTTCTCCTTTTACATTGTGTTGAATAGAATTAGCAATTAATAAATAGCCTTCTAAGTCTGCAATTTCATTCTGAATACTTAGAATATCTTCTTTTGATAAATCATCATCGTTCCATTCATCTTCTTCGTTATCCCATTCTTCAATGTCTTCATCATATAATTCGTAATCTTCATCAATCTCTTCAATAAAATCATCTAAAACAATCTCTTTACCTTCAATAAGCTTTTTTAATCGTCTGATCAAACTTTCTAAGGTTCCTGAAATAGCATATGATGAAGACGCGAGTAGTTTTCTTAAGACCGAAGTCATTAAGTGCTTTTGCGCTGGTGGTAGAGCAAAATTGGTTTCTCGTTGTAAATATTCAGTTACTTTTTCATACAACTCTTGTTCCCTGTCAGATGGCGTGAAGGTTTCTGTAATAGGAATACGTTGCTTATAATTAATATATTCTGTAACCTGTCGTCTTAAGGTACGATGACATACTTGCTGCACTCGAGCTCTTAAATCTTCAAAGTCAATACCACCTTCGGTTCTTAAAAACTGTCTTTTAAAAGTTTTAAGATCACCAAAAACAGAGTCATCTATAAAACTCACTAAACCATACAATTCTTCAATTCTATTATGCAATGGTGTCGCTGTAAGCAATATTTTTTTATATGGTAAAATTGCTTCTCTGATTTCTTTTGCAATTTTATTACTACCATGATATACATTACGTAAATAGTGTGCTTCATCAATCACAATCAAATCCCAGGAAACTAATTGTAAATAATCTGCTTTATTACGAGCAAAGTGAAAAGAACAAATTTGAATATGGTCTTTACTTTCAAATGGATTTTTGACTCCACCCTTTATTTTTTTATTGAAGTTCTTGGTTTCCATTACTTCTGAAGGCAGGTAGAATTTATCTGCTAATTCTTGCATCCACTGTTTACGTAAACTAGAAGGACTAATAATAAGAATACGTCTTGATCCTTCAGCCCATTTTTGAGATAGTACAATTCCAGCTTCAATAGTTTTTCCTAATCCAACTTCGTCTGCCAATATTGCACCATTACTCAATGGTGATTTGAACGCAAATAATGCAGCCTCAACTTGATGTGGATTTAAGTCTACTTTTGCGTCCATCAGCGTAGCTCCAAATTTTTCGGAACTATCAGATTTACACTTTTTGCTAAGTTCGTATGCGAAGTATTTTGCTTGGTGGTTTGTTAATTGCATTTATTAAACTGTAGTTAGTGCGTTAGCGATTTTTTAGCACAATTAAGTACTTGGCTTATATCATCTTCATTTTTTAAAATCTCAACAACTCTATCTGCTAACCATTCAACTTTAAGTTTACTTTCTTCAACATTTAAAAGTACTGCAAGAATAGGAAGTTGCTCTCGTTTTGCTTTACGTTCTCCGCGTTCAATCTTACTCATCATAGCTGTGTCAATATTTAATTGTGCTGCTACTTGGCGCAAATAGAGTTTTCTAGACTCACGTAATGACCTTATATATTCTCCAAAAGACATAGTTCACTTTTTTAGGCTTGTCAATATTTGTCTAATTTATATAAATTCTATGATTGTTAAAATTTAATTTGTAGTTATTTACTTGTATTTTAGTACTAGGCTGAACTTTAGTTGAAAAAGTATTATTTCAGAATTGATTACCATTACGGAATACCGTTAAATTGAAAAAAAAGAAAATGAAAGTATTATTTATCTGCTCCGCGAATAAGCAGCGATCTAAAACTGCAGAAGACTATTTCGCTTCAAAATATAGTAGCCACGAATTTTTGAGTGCTGGTACCAATCTTAAAATTTGCAGAAAAGAAGGAAGTACAGAGTTGACTAAGGATTTATTAGAATGGGCTGAGGTTGTTTATGCAATGGAAAAAAGGCATTTTGAGCAAATACAGAAAAATACAGGATCTACTTATTACTCCAAAATTAAAGTATTAGGCATACCTGATATTTACAAGTATTATGATAGTGATTTGATTCTACTGCTAGAAGAGAAGGTCGTCTTATAGAATTATTATTATAATGGTCATTTTACTTATTCCAAACCTGGTGCCTTTGGTCACATTCAGCTTTTGGTAGCTTTAATTGTGTATTAATTACATTGCATAACTCCATTAATTTTTGAGAGGCTGTAATAGGTGTTAAGGTATTTTGAGCGACCATTTGATCAAACACCCAAAGGTGGCCGTGTACATCTATATTTGTAGCTTTAGCAAACTTTCTAAGTACATTATCACTTGTCACTAATGTTCCTTGTTTTGAAGTAGCTTGATGATATGCAGAACAATCTTGTTGTGATAGTTTAGGTTTTGATTTCTCAATGACTTTAATTGCTTCCAAATCTATTGCGGACATTTCTTCTGCAATGAGGATTTTTTGTAAAAGATACGTTTCTAATTGAGCTTGCTGTTCATCCAATAATTCCTCCAATATTAACGTCGTTGTAAAGAATTCAAAATTGAGTGCGAAAAACTGAGGTAAAAGCTGCAACTCTACCAGGTCGATTAAAATATTAGCATCGTTAACAATTATTCTCATATAGCAATAAGCTCTTTTCTAAATGCTGCTAATTTTTGATTGGATAGATTAGCTGCTTTACTCATTGAAATAATTTCTTCTGAAGCTGCCCTATAAAGTAACTGCTTAAATCTATGTGAAGATTCACGTCCTATATAATTACCTAAACCTTCTTCTGCTCGGTTTTTAGAGATGTATATTCTAAACCTTCTAAACTGAAATTCAGTGATAAATTCTGCGTCTTTTGCTCTTGCCATTATAGCTTGTATAGATATACCATATTCTTCTTTTATAGCAATTAACTCATTAAGAGAAATAGAAGACCTTTTACCTCCAAATTCCATAGCGAAAGTTTTCTCAGGCATTAACATTGCACCAGCAAATTGGTGACACATTTTTTCTACTATTTTGTGTTCATAATCAGGATTGATTTGCATTACTAAATGGCCTAACTCGTGTAAGGCAGTAAATCGTTTTCTTTCTAAACCATAATTTTGGTTTAAAACAATTACCGGAAAAGCTCCATCTGCCCAACCAGAAAAGCCATCAAATTCTAGAGGCGCATCTATTTCAATAACTTTGATGTGTTTGTCTTCTAATAAATCAATAACATTCGGTAAGGCATTATATCCTAATTGCCATTCGTTTAGCAGATGATTGACTGCTATTTCAATGTCTTTTTTATCATTGATTTTAATATTCTTAATAGGGTTATCGAAAGTAGAGGTAATATCTAAAAATTGCTCAAGTTCTAAATAGCGCTCTACAATATCAATAACCTTTTCCTTAATGGCGTTAACTTTTTTTACACCTAATTTTTTCTTACGAAATTCAATATTCTCAATCGCAACGTTAAATTCTCTAAAGAAATAATCGGTTTTAACATCTAAAGCTTTAGCTAATCCAATCAATACTTGAGAATCAGGTAGCATATTGCCCTTCTCATATTTTGAGATAGCATTTTTAGAGACAATATTGTTCATCTTTTCAACAAGCTCATCCTGTGATAAAGCAGCACGAACCCTTGCACTCTTTAGTCTTTTAGCAAATAATTCTTTCATAATGGTAAGGCTTAATGGTTTACAAAACTACAAAAACTATTCCATTTGTCAACACGTTACTAACAATTTGATTGTTAATATTTCATAAATCTTGTTAATAAGCCATAATTTATAATCCTAATCTATTGTTTTTACCACTTAAATTAAAGGAATTTAAACACTTACTTGTGTTATATGTTTTTCAATTTTAGTGTAGTTAAATTAATCATATTTCAATATTTTCATTGGGATTTGTCGGTGTTGTGCATTATTTTATTTTCTATATTTTGCAAATAAGTGCTCGTGAATATTCAACTTCGTTTGTCTTTACAGTTTGCAGAAAAACTAATCAAGTTGAACATTTCACGCATTCGTGATCTAATTCGTTCTCCATATTTTTCTTGAAGTTCTTCTGCATTAAGATTGGTTGTAATATGAGTTAAGATGTCTTTTTGTTTAAATACCTCATATCTTGATATGAGTATTTCTCCCATTACATTACAGTCTTTTCCATAGTGCCTTCCTATATGTTCCACACCTAAATCGTCAAAGCAGTATGCTTTGTTATCGCTATAATCTTCAATCAATTTAAAGCCCACTCCATTGAATCCAAAAACGATATTCCGGCACGGAATAAAGTTGTATGATTTCTTATGTGGTACTAAATAGGGTAATAACCGCATTAATGTCGTTTTTCCACAACCTACAGGACCAGATAACAAAATACCTCTACTTGTATCGATATCCAGTTTCTTGCAGTACTCGTGGTCTTGGATAAAATAACTTGCTAGTTTAAGTAATAATTCGTGATCATCCTCGTAGATTTTAAAATTCTTACCAAAAAGTATTTTTCCTTTAGCATCTAAATACCTCAGTATCTTAGGGAAATCATAAGAAATGGATTTACCATCGAATGTTCCCAATTCGAATTGAGTAGCTCCCTCAATTAGAATATGTGGTTTCTTAGGATTAAAAGATGTTTGAGGATGATTCATAATGGTTGATTATAATTTTTATTTCTTACTGTATGTAAGTTGTCTCGATTTTGGGACAGTTGTTTTTCCTTTTTTAATTCTTCAGATTTGAGCATCCAATTTTTAGCTGAAGCTTGCCAATTCTCAATTTTAATTTTGCCGCCTATTTTCCATCCGATAGAGCGATAATGGTTATAGAATTTTTGTGCTTCGATATCTGGCCACTTTTCTTTTTTAAAAAAGTCTAAAACTTCATTTTCATTTTTAGGCTGAGGTAGTTTATAACTGTTTTCTATTGTTTGTATATGTTTATTAGAAGGTACCAGTGCTTGTCCTTGATTTGGGACACCTAAGTCCATAGCTTGTCCAGAGGTTGTCTCGAATTTGAGCATCTTAATAATTGATCCTTTGAATGGATTATGTGATGGTTCATAAATGAGATATTTGTAATAATGCAGCTCTTTAGTGCATCTATGGTATGTGGATTTTGAACCAATCTTAGATAGCTTCATTATATCGTCTCGATTTACATGAAAACTGCTTCTAAAGCGATTGTAGTTCCATACTTGAAAAAATGCTAGATATAAACTAATGTGTGTTGGATTAAGTCTATTGTCTTTTGAAAACTGACTAAATACTGCGTTGAGGTGCTTGATATAATTAACTTCTGCCAAAACATACCTTATGAAGCCACACGATTATCTTTGAGTACTCTTAATATCTCGTCATATTCGTAAAGTATAATTCCTCCAATTTTTGTGTAGGGTAGTGTACCATTAATTCTTAGGTTTTGTAAAGTTCCAGGACTTACTTGAAGCATTTCCATAACTTCAGCAGATTTAAGGTATTTCTTTGGTGTTGCTTTTGGGTTTTCGGTAAGTAGTTTTTTTAGTTCTCCAAATAATTGAACTTTAAATTCGTAGAGATCGTCTGTAGTTAAAATTTCTGTTGCCATTGTAGAATTTGTTTTAGTTAAAGCTACCACCTCTAACTTTCGTTATTAATGGCAGCTATTAATATGATTTGACTTTCGTTCTACAAAGCTGATATTATTTACGTGGTTTTCTTCGGTATGGGCTCGGTAGTACCGAAATAATTTAACAGTTAAGCAATGTAATTTTATGAGCATAGCTAATACCTTTATTTAGCATTATCAAGGTCTATACGTTTCTCAAGGCTCATTTTTAATAGGTCTAAAAATTTTGTGGTGTCCTTCTCTCTATTCTTGATTTCAGCATAGGTTTTATAGAAATTGTTGAGATTAATATCAAACAACGTAGCACATACCTCTGCCATTTTACTAATTTCTGCTTGACCGTTTCTTATAGCTCCGGAACTATGTAAAGCATAAATTAATTCTACTAAGTCCGTTTTGGATGCGGTCCACGATAGACCGTTTAGAATTGTAGGACTTATCTCTTCGAAAATAATATTCTCGTTTTGTTTCCTTAACGACTTTAGTTCTAATTGGTAATAATTGGATAATAAATCATAGCTAATTACTTGAGCAGCTAAATTATCGTGACTGGTTGAAAATTCAGGATCGGTAAAATAATGCGATGTGTCTACCGGAAAGTCTAGTTTGTCGTTACCTCTTACAAAATAGATGTGATCTAATGATATGTTGCAATGTCTTGTGTATTGGAAGAATTCTAAATTCCTCATTTTATGTTTCTCGAGTTTGTCTATCATACCGCTGACATAATCAATTTGCTTTATGATACCTGCATTAGGCTTCTCAAAAATAAATCGTCTTACTTTTGAAAAGAATTTAACCCTACCATTAATAAAAGGTTTATCCAACTTAAAGAAGTGAATTTCTTCTTCCTGGTTGTTAAAGCAGTCCGTTGTTCTGAGTTGTTTTCTCAATTGATTTAGTGTGTCAATCGAAAGATTTAAGCCATCGTTTAAAACTGTTAGATTCCTTAGATTAGACTGCTTAATTTGTTCTAATTCCTTTTTGTACTTTTCTAAGATTAAGGTAATGTGCTGCATAGGATAGATTTTAGATTAATTCATTAAACTATACAACACATTATTTATTTCAAAATGCAAATGAGTGAAGCAATATCAAGAGGCCCATAACCATCTGTTTATGAGCTCTTTTTGTTTTTTGATTCTCTCTTCTTATTTAGTAAAACGTCTTTTAGTGCATTCATATCTGTGCTTATTTTGTTTTCTAATACTCTAGCATAGATTTGTGTAGTTGAAATCTTTGTATGACCTAACAGCTTAGAAACCGTTTCAATTGGTACACCATTTGACAAAGTAATAGTAGTAGCAAACGTATGTCGAGCCATATGAAAGGTTAAGTTTTTCTGGATGCCAACGAAGTTGGCGACCTCTTTTAAGAAAACATTTAATTTCTCGTTTGTTAATACAGGAAGTAAAGAACCATTTACAGCTGTACTAGGATGGTCTTTGTATTTATTAACAATATCTAAAGCTTGTCCTAATAATGGGACTTTAACTATAGTGTCCGTTTTTTGTCTTTTAGTCATTATCCAATTCCCTCCATCAATACTAATTACTAAATTATTAGGCTTAAGATTCATAATATCAACATAACTGATACCAGTATAACAGCTAAAAACAAATAGGTCGCGGACGCGATCTAAACGTTTTGAAATAAAAACCTTGTCTTCAAGGTTTTTTAATTCGACTTCAGACAGAAACTCTCTGTTTGTTTTGTCATAAGTCATTTTCCATCTTACAAAAGGATCTCGGTCAATCCACTCTAAGTGATAGGCTAGAGTAACGACTTTTCGTAAGCGTTGTATGTGTTTCATTCTAGTATTATTACTTAGTGCTTTGGGATGACCTACAGGCCATATATCACAAAGGAATAATTCAAAATGACTAAGGAATTCAAAATTGAGTTGGTTGAGGTAAATGTCTGTTGTGCTTTTTTTCTTCTCCAGGAACTTAAACACGTAATTTTCAGTAATGCCAAAGTTTCTAATGGAACCAACAGCTAGCGTGTTTGCAATTTTCTGACTGTGGTAACTAAAAATGTTTTTCAAGGATTTACTTTCTTGATTATCTCCAGTATAAATTGATTTAATCAGTTTAGCAGTAATAAGCTCGTCTTTGAATTTTAAGTCTTGATAGATTTGGAAGAGTTTTGTGCTAACTTCTTCAATGTAAAGATTAATTTGTTTTGATTGTGAAGAGGTGCCTTTTGCTTTTTTCTTTTTAGCATCCCATAATGAAACTGGAACTCGTTTTTTTAAACTAAGGTTTACTCTTTTGCCATCTACAGTAATTCTAATGTAGAGTAGTGCTTCATTGTTAATCGCTCTTGTGGTTTGTAACCAGAAGAATGTTGAAAACGTGTGTTTTGTGCGCATAGTTGTCGTCTTTAGATATTAAACATCGTTAGGACGAAAGTCAAATCAACTGTACTCTTTTCAAAACTACTACTTTCAAAGTGTCTGCTAAGCAGACACTTTGAAGAAGTGTTAACCGATTAGCAGACATTTAAGTTGAAATAGTATCAAATTAAATGATTGCTAAAAAACCAGAAAACCACTCATATCATAGTGATTGAGTGGTTTTAGTAAGAATTCGCATTCTTTTTAGTGACCTCGACAGGATTCAAACCTGTAACCTCTTGAGCCGTAATCAAGTGCGCTATTCAGTTGCGCCACGAGGCCGTTTTTAAGTGGCTGCAAATATAACACATTTATTAAAAAACAACCAAACTATTTATTTCAAAATTGTAATTGTATTTTTGAATTATGATTTCTAAAGAATTACTTCAACCCTTTCAATACGTATTTGATTCTGAAATTATTGACAATATCGTAAGTGTCGCTTTTCTTAAGACATTTCAAAAGCATGATATTATCATAGATATAGGACAAGACCTCAACTTTATTCCGCTTTTAATCAAAGGAAACATAAAAGTTTTAAGAGAAGATTCAAGTGAAAATGAACTTCTCTTGTATGTATTAGAAACTGGAGATACTTGTGCTATGTCTCTAACCTGCTGTATGGCTAAATCAGTAAGCAAGATTAGAGCCATAGCTGATGAAGATGCTACTGTTATAATGATTCCAATCACAAACATGAAACTTTGGTTTAATACAAATGAAAGTTGGAGAAACTTCATTCTTCAAAGCTATCAAGTTAGATTTGATGAAATGTTAGAAACTATCGACACACTTGCTTTCATGAAAATGGACGAACGTTTATTTAAATATTTAACAGATCAAGTGAAATTATCGGCTTCAACAATTTTAGAAATTACCCATCAAGAAATAGCAGAAGATTTACATACCTCTAGAGTCGTAATTTCAAGACTATTAAAACAACTTGAAAAAGAGCATAAAATTGAACTTGGTAGAAATAAAATTACTGTTTTAGACTTTTAGTAACTTTTGTAACACAGTCTTAACTACAGTATTATATTTTTGCATCAAATGAAATCTATGGAATATATATTAGAACCTTGGCCATGGTATGTCTCAGGACCACTCATAGCAATAGTAATGTTTACCTTGTTATACTTTGGTAGAACATTTGGTATGTCATCTAATCTAAGAACATTATGTGCTATTGGTGGTGCTGGGAAAAAAGTTGAATTTTTTAAATTTGATTGGAAAAGTCAACGGTGGAATCTCGTCGTTGTTCTAGGAGCAATATTAGGTGGTTTTATTGCGCACTACTTATTATCAAACCCAATTGACATAGACCTCAGCGAAGCTACAGTTAACGATTTATCGACTTTAGGTTTTGATAATGCTGGCAAAAGTATATTGCCTCCAGAATTATTTAGTTGGAATGCTGTTTTTAGTATCAAAGGATTGCTTATACTTATAGTTGGCGGATTTCTTGTTGGCTTTGGCACACGCTATGCTGGTGGCTGTACCTCTGGACATGCCATTACAGGATTAAGTAGTTTACAATTACCTTCATTAATTGCTGTGATTGGTTTCTTTTTAGGAGGCCTAATAATGATTCACCTCATTTATCCAATACTATTTTAATCATGGGAAAATATATTAAGTTCTTTTTAGTTGGTATTTTTTTCGGAATTGTTCTCGTAAAGTCTGAAGCAGTCTCTTGGTATCGTATTTTTGAGATGTTTAAATTTCAGTCCTTCCATATGTATGGTATTATTGGTACTGCAGTGGGTACAGGAATTATTTTATTACTACTTTCAAATCAATTAAAGTTAAAAACCATTCAAGGCAATCTTATAAAAGTACCTTTAAAAGCAAGTGGATTGAAGCGTTACATCATTGGAGGTACTATCTTTGGATTAGGTTGGGCACTTTGTGGTGCTTGCCCAGGACCTATGTATATCTTACTAGGTACAGGTGCATTCTCAATACTAATTGTTATTGCAGCAGCATTATTAGGAACTTACGTTTATGGCGTTTTAAAAAATAAACTCCCTCACTAAATGGAACTAACCGAAATCTTAGGATATTGTGGAGCATTAATAGTTGGTCTTGTTTTAGGACTAATTGGTGGAGGTGGCTCTATTTTAACAGTTCCTATTTTGGTGTATTTTTTAAATTTCAGTCCCATCGTTGCTACAGCCTATTCACTCTTTGTTGTTGGCAGTACAGCATTAGTTGGCACTCTTAAAACTATTAAACAAAACCAGATAGACTTTAAAACTGCTATAGTGTTTGCTATACCGTCAATTATAACCGTTTTTATGGTTCGGAGTTTAGTGATTCCCAACTTACCAGAAGTTATAGCTTCAATTGGTAATTTTCAACTTACCAATTCGCTGTTTATTATGTTATTGTTTTCAATAATTATGTTATTAGCAGGTTGGTCTATGATTAAATCTAAAGAAATTCTTAGCGATAAAGAAATTAAGAAATTTGATAATAATCACTATTTTGCAATAGGTACACAAGCCATTGGTATTGGTGTTTTAGCAGGTTTGGTTGGAGCAGGAGGCGGATTTCTAATCGTACCTGCATTAGTATTGTTAGTAAAACTTCCTATTAAAAAAGCTATAAGCACGTCTTTATTTATAATAGCTATTCAATCTTTAATTGGTTTTATTGGTGATGTTAAAACGCTAACTATCGACTGGGAATTTCTATTAACATTTACGGCAATCTCTATAATTGGAATTTTTATAGGATTGGCTTATTCTAAAAAAATAAGCCCAAAAGGTTTAAAACGAAGTTTTGGGTATTTTACAATCATTATGGCATTCTATATTTTATATAAAGAACTCTTATAATTCTTTGTGATAACTATTACATTTCAAAAATTGAAGTTTTGTAACTTTGTAACCAAAATTTAAGTTGAATTAAAAAAGATGACCATTTTCATGGGAAATTAATATGAAAATTGAACAATTATATACAGGCTGTTTAGCGCAAGGTGCTTACTATATTGAGTCTGAAGGTGAAGTTGCTATAATTGATCCTCTTAGAGAAATACAGCAATATATTGATAAAGCTAAAGCCAATAGTGCAAAAATAAAATATATTTTAGAAACGCATTTTCATGCCGATTTTGTTTCTGGACACGTTGATCTAGCAAATAAAACAGGTGCGAAAATAGTTTTTGGGCCTGGAGCAACCACAGATTATGATATTCATTCTGCGAGCGATGGAGAAGAGTTGAAAGTCGGAAAATTAACCCTTAAAGTTTTACATACACCAGGTCATACTTTAGAATCAACAACCTATTTATTGAAAGATAAAAATGGAAAAGACCATGCCATATTTTCTGGTGACACCTTATTTTTAGGAGATGTAGGACGACCAGATTTAGCTATAAAATCTGATTTAACCAAGAACGATTTAGCAGCTATGCTTTTTGATTCGCTTCGCAATAAAATTATGCCCTTAGCAGATGATGTTATTGTTTATCCTGCACATGGAGCTGGTTCGGCTTGTGGTAAAAACCTGAGTAAAGAAACCGTTGGTATTTTAGGCGAACAAAAAAGAACAAACTATGCGTTGCGTGCAGATATGACTAAAGATGAGTTCATAAAAGAAGTGTTAGATGGTATTGCTCCACCTCCACAGTATTTTGCTAAAAACGCGATGATGAACAAAATGGGTTATGATGCGATTGAAACCGTTTTAAAAACAGGCGATGTTCCTCTAAATCCTGAAGAGTTTGAGGCTATTGCTAACCATGAATCGGCTTTAGTTTTAGATGTTAGACCACAAGCAGATTATATAAAAGGGCATATTCCTAATTCAATCTTTATTGGATTAAATGGTGGATTTGCACCTTGGGTTGGTGCTTTAATTACGGATATAAAACAACCTATCGTTTTAGTCGTTCCGGAAGGAAAATCTAATGAAGCAGTGACACGGTTATCTCGTGTTGGTTATGACAATACTCTAGGTTATTTAGAAGGTGGCATAGACGCTTGGAAAGCTGCTGGCAAGGATATTGAAACCTTGGCATCTATTTCTGCTGAAGAATTTGCGAATAGAGCAAAAGCATCGGATATAAATGTTTTAGACGTGCGTAAAGATGGTGAATACCAGTCGATGCATTTAGAAAATGCGCAACATTTATCTTTAGATTTTATTAATGAAAAAATGAACGAAATTAATAAAGATAAAACCTACTATGTGCATTGTGCAGGTGGTTATCGTTCTGTAATTGCAGCGTCAATATTAAAAGCTAGAGGTTTTCATAAACTGGTTGATATTGCTGGAGGTTTTGGAGCTATAAAGCAGACAGATTTACCGACTACTGAATTTGTTTGTCCTTCGACATTATAATCTCTTGTAAAGGTGTAAAGTTTGGTATAAAAATTAAACAAATTAATTTTTTAGACTATCTCTGCACTTAGACCTGCTTGTAAGAGTTTAGAGCATCGTGGCTCTAAATCGTCGTAAGATCCTGTTTTTACTGTGCACTTTCCTTTGTAATGCACTAATATTGCACATTGTTCCGCTTGTTCTGGCACATGGTCACAGGCATATATTAACGTATCAATAACGTGATCGAATGTATTAACATCATCGTTAAACAATACGATTTCGTTTTCCTTTAATTCTTCTTCTTGTGTAAGTAGATCTTCTTGATATTGCTTTTGGGTACTCATAATTATAATATGCTTTAAGCTAAATTATAAAATATTTATTAGTAAAACGAAAAAGAATAGCATTTAGAGACCTTTTAGATATTAAATATTAATAAGTCATTAAAAAACAAATGGGTTATTTAACAACGTTAAACAACCCATTATCTATTTATATATCACTTTTTGTCAAAGAATAAGAGTTCTAGTTACATGGCCCTATTAAACTCCAACCTCCAGAAGTACGCTGATATAGGTTGCCAAAATAAGTAACTCGCGCTCCAACAGGATAGTTAATTCCACTTTGCCATTCAAATACTCCATCACATGGACCTGTACTTGCAGGATACATTGATCTTAAAGCTGTAATATCATTACCGTTAAAATTTCCACTTACATTTGTAGCGAAACAAGCTTGCATAACTGATGATAAGTCTCTACCTGTAGGTGTTCCAGGTATATGCACAGCTCCCTCAGAACCAGATCCTTCATTACCTTGAGCAGATGAAGGACAACTTAAGCGATCAAACCAGTCTGAATGGCGAAAACCAATAGAGTGGCCAATTTCATGAGTAATAACATGCTCGTTTACATTTGTAGAAAATTGCTCAATATTATAAATTTGAACAAATTTATTAGCATTTCCATTAGATGATGGAAAACCTGCTACACCTCCTTGTTTATTACTAGGTGTATTCACAGAATTATCAAATACAACCATATCTGCTGCTTGGTAATTAGTACCAAACGATAAATTAAACTGCAAGGTCATATTACTAATATTGTTGTAATTAGCAACTGCTCTAGTTAACGCTGTGCGCGCTTTATTGGATAATGCCTGGCTACCACCTGTGTAACCTAATATATTAATAGTTTGATTATTACTTGATACTAAATTAAAAGTTCTATACTGACGGTCTGTACCAGAACCGCCTCCTAATAATAAGTCAAGTTCATCTCTAGTAAAAGTAATATCACTACCTATATAGATTCTTTCTTCTACCGTTCCATCTGGTAAATGAAAATCACCTATAGAAACAATTCCAACATCAATATCTAAAGATTTAATCGAATTTAATAAATCAGTATCAGTTACGAGTGTTCTATCCCCTAACTCATTCATATTAATAATGACATCCTCTTGAAAATTTGAAGGGTCGTCTTCAACATTATCTTTATCACAGGCTGTGAATATTAGTGCAAATACTGAAAGGGTTAATACCCAATATTTAATTGTTTTTTTCATTTTTAATGTGTTAAATTAATGGTTCGTTTTAAAAATGCTTACGTAAACAATGGCGTAGGTAGATTAAGGTCAACATCATTTCAAATGTCAACAATAACGCACTACAATTAAATAATATTATTTATATAAAGATACGTTAGAAAATAGGTTTTGGATTACGGGAAAACCACACATTTTTAATTTTTTATGTTAAAAACTCTTAACTTATTGAATATTATGCATTTAAAATGCAAAAAAATTATCAATTATTTAAAATATATTTTGCTGCTACCCAAGCATTTTTTTCAAGTTTAGCGCTAAATTCTAAATTATTTTCTTTGCATTTTAAAGTAACCGTCTCTAAATCATCGCTATAAAAACCGCTTAAGAAAAGTTGACCGTCTTTATTTAGATATTTGGTGTAGATCGGAATATCTCGGAGCAAGATATTTCTATTAATGTTGGCAATAATAACATCATATTTATTTTGGAGTAGTGAAACGTCACCTTCAAAAACCGAGATGTTTTTGCACTTGTTGCGTTCTACGTTTTCTAAAGTATTTAAATAACACCAATTATCTATATCAATAGCATCTAACTGAGTAGCTCCCACTTTTTCGGCTAAGATGGCTAACACACCTGTGCCACAGCCCATATCTAAAACCGATTTTCCTTTAAAGTCATTTTTAAGAATTTGCTGAATCATCATGTGTGTGGTTTCATGATGACCTGTACCGAAACTCATTTTAGGCTCAATGATTAAATCGTACTTGGTAGTTGGTTTTTCGTGAAAAGGTGCACGCACAGTTACGACATCATCAACTACAATGGGATTAAAGTTTTTTTCCCATTCTTCATTCCAGTTTGTTTGTTCTATCTCATTAAACTCAAAAGTAATTTTAAACTCATCTGAACTTAAAATCTGAATATCATTTAGGATATCTTTATTCCATTCCTCTTTCTTTAAGTAGGCTGAGACACCTTCGTTGGTTTCAATAAAACTTTCAAAACCTGCGTAGCCTAGTTCTGCTATTAGAATTTCTGAACCTGGTTGAAGTGGTTTTACTTTAAAATTGTAACCTATATATATATCTGACATGCAACTGATTTAGAAGCGCAAAGTTACATCAATATAAGACTAAAAATAAGGGCATTTACCAAAACATAGTTTTCGTAAATGTTCAACTTCAGTTCCCTACAACCAAAGCTTTGCTATTAATCCTTGGTGTGCCTGTGTGAAAAGGATCTCTAATTTACTTAAATCTGCAACAATTGCTTTTCCAGAGCCTTTTTAATAATACCAACACTATTTTTTGCCTCTAGTTTAATCATTAAACTGGCACGATGTGTTTCTACTGTTTTGGGACTTATAAATAGTTTTTTCGCAGCTTCTTGCGTGGTTAGTTCTTCATAAATACATTGCAGCACTTCCTTTTCTCTTTGCGTTAGCTTAATAACATTTAAACTCGTTTTTTTCTGCTGACCAATAGATCGATTAAATAATTTTTTCTGTATATCCTTCTGAATAAATTGCTCTCCCTTTAAGACCGTTTGTATGGCTTCGACCAATTCTTCTGAATTTGTATTTTTAAGTAAATACCCATGTGCTCCGTTTGCTAAAATACGTTTTACAAAAGAGGTTTCATCGAAATTACTAAGTGCTATTATTTTTAATTTTGCATATGATTTTAATAACACTTTACATAAATCAATCCCATTAATATCTGGTAAATTGATGTCTAATAACAACACATTTGGTTGTGACTCTTTTAGCGCCAAAATGGTGTCTTCTGCATTTTTATATTTTCCAACAATTAAAATATCTGGATAATTTTCTAATAAAGAATCAATCCCATTTCTAATCATTTCATGATCGTCTGTAATGGCTATTTTTGTTATCATATCCTATTTCCCGTGACAACGGGAATCTCATTATTTAGTTAATATTTTATTTAAATCAATTTCTATGGTATTAGATGTGCCGTTTGTGTTAGAGACAATATCTAAATTAGCATTTAAATACTCTACTCGAGATTTAATATTATTTAAGCCTATTCCCTCATTATCTTCTTTATTTGTAGTGTACCCTTTTCCATTATCTTCTACAGTAACCAAAACAGTATCCTTACGATTACTTAATTGTACGTCAATTGTTTTTGCTTCGGAATGTTTTACAGCATTAGTAACCAATTCTTGAATAATCCTAAAGATATTGACCTCAACTTTCTTATTCAATGTTATAGGATCACCAATATGCTGAAAGTTTATCTCTGGTGCATGAATACTATTCATATTTTCACAGTAATTGTTTACCGCTTCAATTAAATTAAAATCTTTAAGCGAAGGTGGTACTAAATTATGTGAAATGGCGCGTACTTGTTTGCATGAATTATCTATCATATTAACGGCCTCATTAATGATCTCATTATTCATTTTTAATAAAGAAGATAGTTTATATTTTATGGCAGACAAATCACCATTAACGCCATCGTGCAATTCTTTAGCGATACGTAAGCGTTCTTTTTCTTCTCCTTCAATAAGGGATTCTAAGGTCTGTACTTCTTGTTCTTTTTGAATGGCGACGAGTTGCTGTTGAATCCGTTTTTGACGCTGCTGAAAAACAAACCATAATAGGATAGACGCTAATAACAGGGCTATAATTAGAATGGTCATTAAGCGCGATTTTGATTTACTTTCTTGAATTGATAATTGTTGATCGGATACTATTAACTTCTGTTCTGCTATTTCTTTATCTTTTTTAGCGGTTTCGAATTTTGCGTCTGCTTCAGCCAAGAGTTCTGTTTTTTCTCTCGAATAGAGTAAATCATTATAATCAATTGCCTTATTTATAAGCTCATAAGATTTTTTGTAATTTGCTCTTTTAAATTCGGTGTTAGCCCATAATTTATAACCATCAACTCCAAAACTAGGAGCGTCATTTCCTTCTAATTTGTATAAAGTTTCAAATTCTTTAAAATACTGGGCAGATTTCTCATAGTTATTTCTATTATTCTCAAGTTCTCCTAATTGTATAAGACTTAAAAGGACATCGTAGGTATTATTTCTTTTAACTGCGAATGTTTTTGCTGTTAAAATTGCATCATGAGCTTTGGAGTTTAAATTCATAGCAATATAAAGATCTCCAAGTGATGAATTTACTCGAAAGCATGTTTCTGGTGATTTTGATCGTTCACAAATATCTAAGCCTTTTTCTAAATATATTCTGGCGCTATCTAGTTTTTTTTCTTCGATATAATAATATCCTAAAGTTTGAGTAGCCGCTCCTTCAACCCTGAGATCATTTACCTTTTTACTGCTTTCGTAAGCTAACATTAAATACTTTTTACCGCTTTCGCGAATGTCTGACCTTAGATATAGTATGGCTTGATTAAAATATAAAAGACATAACTCTTTTTCATTGTCCTTTACTAAATCTATAGCTTTAGAGTTGTAATCTAAGGCTAAATCCATTCTACCAGAATTTTGATAGCTTAACGAATAGCTTTTATAAAGACTTGAGCGTTTAAGCTTATCATCCTTTTTGTTTAGTTGGAGTAAAGCTTTATCAAAGTAAAATCGAGCAGAATCGGATTGAAATTTAAGGTCAAGAGCTATTCCTCGACTCTCATACGCTTGTATAATATTGTAATTATTAGCTTTTGAGGCCTTCTCCAAGCTAATTTTAGAAAATTTGTAAGTACTATCAATGTTAACTGGTACGTATGCTTTTGTTAAATTAAGATATATATCTACTTCAGTTGAGTCCACGAGTTGGGACTGTAAAAGAAGCGTTTTAAGACTATCAATCTCCCGAGTCTGCGAAAATCCATAGTACGAGACTAACATAAGAAGCGATAAAAGAAATATTTTCTTCAAAGGAACTGGTTTTTAGTTATGTTCTATTTAGTAGATATTTTATCTACATCAATTTCCAAAGTATTCGATGTGCCATTGTCACTGGTCACAACCTCTAAGTTAGCATTTAAATACTCAACTCTAGATTTTATATTCTCTAAGCCAATACCAGAATGTTCTTCTACCTCACTATCGTAACCTTTTCCGTTATCTTCGACGGTAACTAATATTGAATTGTTTTGATGACTGATTTGCACATCAATAGCACTTGCTTGGGCATGCTTTGTAGCATTGGTTACCAATTCTTGTATGATCCTAAAAATATTAACCTCTACTTTCTTATTTAAATCAATAGGATCACCAATAGTCTGAAAGCTAATCTCTGGTTTATGGATACTATCCATATTTTCACAGTAATTGCTAACCGCTTCAACTAAAGAAAAGTTTTTTAAGGAAGGAGGTACCAAATTATGAGAGATAGCACGTACTTGCTGACAAGAATTATCGATCATGGTAACGGCCTCGTTGATGACCTCATTATTCATTTTTAATAAAGAGGATAGTTTAAATTTTATGGCAGACAAATCACCATTAACACCATCATGCAATTCTTTAGAAATTCTTAAACGTTCTTTTTCTTCACCTGCAATTAAAGATTCTAATGTTAATACTTCTTGTTCTCTTTTTATAACAATCAATTGTTGTTGAATTCGTTTCTGGCGTTGCTGGAATAAAAACCATAGTAGTATAGAAGCTAATAATAAGGAGATAATTAATATTGTCATTAAGCGAGTTTTGGTTTGGGATTTTTCTAATTTTAATTCATTTTCTAAAATGGTTTTATCTTTTTTTTCGGTTTGGTATTTGGTCTCTAAATCAGCAACTAGCGCTCTATTTTCTTTTGAATATAAAGAGTCTTGTATTTTAAGATATTTATCGAGTAACTCATTAGACTTTCTCGTATTACCAGAAGCACCTTCTGCTCTTCCCCAATTTTTATATATTAAGTGTATTAAATTTTGATCCTTATCAGGATTTTCTTCGTACAGTCTATAATACTCTTTATAATAATCGATAGCTTTTTCATATTTTTTCTTATCAAAATAATAATCTGCAAGCGAAGCATTAACTCTCATAATATTTTTTTCATCACCCAGTAATTCAGCATGTTTACTAGCTTTTAAATACGCATTTTCTGCTTTATCATAGAGCTCCCTTTTACTGTAAAGAGCACCTAACATACTGTAAGTGTCATACAAGTCGAATGATGAATTTGTTTGCTTAGAAATGACTAATGACTTTTCTAAATACACTTCGGCACTATCAAGTGCTTTAGATCCTAAGTATGCAGCACCAATTGCTGTTAAAGATGAACATTCTAATGTAACATTTTTACCAATTTTAGAAACCTCATAAGACTTTTTAAAATAGTCTAATGACTTAGATTTTATATCCATTTGACTATAAACCGCACCAATATTATAAAGACTAACGCATTGGTTATACGGATTGTTTTCGAGCATATCTGCAGATTTTATCAAATAATCAACTCTTTTTTGAAAGTTTCCTTCACTTTGATATGAGTTTGAAAAGTTTTGATACACATTTGCTTTTACCTCTATATCTTTTTCTTCGTCTAAAACAGATAAAGCTTTATTGAGATAAATTCTTGCCGAGTCTGGTTTGGCTTTCATTAGATATTCAATTCCTTTATAATTGTATATATGTGGAAGCAAGTAGTTATTTGTTTTTTTAGAAAGTTGTAGCGCCTTATTGGTGTAAAGCACCAAGCTATCTTTACTAAATCCGGCATATTGCTGTGCAAGACTATAATATGCTTTTACTTTAATAGAGTCAGTAGGATTTTTAGTTTCTAAGTGATTTTTAATGTTGTCAATTAGCGCATTTTGAGAAAACCCAGAAATAGCTATCAATAAGATAAAAAATAATAGATGTAGTTTCTTCAAAACGACTGGTTTTTAGTTATTTAAATATAGTTATAAAATACTAATAGCTTTGGTTTAAAATCAATATGGGTTTTAAACCAAAGCTAGTGGGCTATTATTCTTGGGTTATTTTACGGATTTGGTGGTTGGTGGTATCCACTAGGTATATGGTAAAGTCGTCATCGATTATTAAACCAAAAGGTTGGTCAAAAAGTGCTGTGGCTCCTATACCATTTGCAAAACCGTTGTCTCCTGTGCCTGCAACCGTGGTAACATTGCCATTTGTACTTATCTTACGAATGCTATTATTGCCAAGCTCTGTAATATAAATATTACCCAAAGCATCTATGGTAACATCAGTTGGCAGATCAAGTTGCGCAGTAGCACTTGGACCATCTACAAAACCAAATGCATCAATACCAGCAATTGTAGATACTGTGCTTTCTGGTGTAATACGTCTTATCCTACTATTAGCTATGTCTGCTATATATATGAATCCAGAACCGTCAATATCTATACCATAAGGCGCGGTAAATTGTGCACTGCTGGCATTTCCATCGTTAAATCCTGAGGTGCTTCCAGCAATTGTGGTTACAATACCTTCAGGTGTAATTTTTCTGATTTTATGATTGTTGGTATCTGAAACGTATACCATTCCTTCAGAATCAACTGCTATTCCTTGTGGTGCATTAAACTGCGCATTAATACCACTACCATCTGCAAACCCTTGTGCATCTGCACCTGCTAAGGTGCTTACAATACCGTTTGGCGTTATTTTTCTAATTTTAGAATAATCTGCTACATAAATGTTACCTAAATTATCTACTGCTACATCAGCTGGATAAATAAAAGTCGCATTTTCTCCGGTACCGTCTGCGAAACCTTGCTGACCATTACCTGCCAAAGTAGAAACGGTTCCATCTGGTGTTATTTTGCGTATTCTACGATTACCACTATCTGCTATATAAAGATTGCCAGAATTGTCTTTTGCAATACCTAGAGGGTTAATAAACTGTGCATTTGTACCATTACCATCTGCAAAACCACCGTCACCACCAGCAAATGTACTTACTTCAATATCCACAATAACATACTCAAAATTAAAGTCGTTAAATGCTGTGCCATTTATTATTAAATTGACTTGGCCTTCAAAAGCTCTGGGTGGCACAACGGTTTGTATTTGGGTATCTGTAACGCTTTGTACTGTGGCTTCAATACCATCAAAAAATACTTGTACTGCATTTATATCTGTACCAAAATTGGTACCTGTAAAGGTTACAACAGTTGTTTTTGGTCCGCTTAATGGGCTCATGTTGGTTACTGTTGCTGGTACAACTGGTTCTTGTTCTGTGCTGTCGTCTTTGCTACAACTAAATGTTAGTAGTAATAGGGCTAAGAGGGTTGTTTTTAATAGTATTTTCATGTCTTTTGTTTTAAATAATCTTTTATATGTTTTGTTTTAAAATTTGAGTTAATTACACGTGACATTCGCCATACGTTTATAAAGTTCTCCGCTAGGCAATGCTACAAAGTCTTCTCCATATTTTGGGACTATCCACGGTAAAAAACCATTGGCAGAATCTTCTAACATTCTTGGATGTGTGCTGTACATTAAAATAATGTGCGTACCATTTGGTAATAGCGCCACTTCCCAATAGCCTGGCATGTAACTGGCATCTGAGCTTGTAACATCCATACCTTCTGTTGTGATACTTAATTGGCCAGTTAGCACTTCTACAAAAGTTCCATTTGCACAAAATTGAATGCTACCTGAGCCAGCACTATAATCTGAGTTTCCGTAGCCCTCGTTACGACGATTACTACTTGTGGTTAATAGCGTATTAGCCATATAGCTTCTAAAGTCATTAGCAGCTTTGGTATTAAATTGCATCTCTCCAATATCGCTACCTAAAATTCTTCGGATTTCTTTATGACCTATGCCTAGTGATTGATTAGTAGTCTTGTCCACTAGACTATCAGTGCTGTTTTCATTGAGCTCTTCACTATTATCAGTTTGTGTTTTGGTTTCAGTGTTAGATTGTGCACTACTATTACACGACGTTAGCAGAATGAAGACAATAATGTATGGCTTAAATAATGTTTTAATTTTCATGAGTTGAAAGCATTGATTTATAATACATGCAAGTTGTACAAAACGAATCACTAATAGTTCAGGTAAAAGCCTGAAATAAAAAACTCAGGGTTTTCCCTGAGTTTTTAAAAAATTAATTTGTGTTTTTCTTTATAGGTGTTAGTTTTTGAATTTGCTTCTTTTTAGAAATTTGCTTTTTAGCGTTCCTCGTCTCATTCATTTTTTTTGCAAGTATGACATACGCTTTTTCTTTTTCTTTTTGTGTTTTGGCATTCGCCCAAGCCTTATATTCTTTGCTCGATTCAATTTTGGCAATTCTTCTTTTGATGTCTTTATTTGCTGCAGGTTCAGCAATTCGTTTTAATTTTGTCTTTGCTATTTTTTGTTGCTTTGCAGTTAAGAGTTTCTGTTTTTGTTTCTCTTTGAGTAATACGGATTTTGGTTTATTTGTAGATTTAATATCTTTTAAAACTTTGTTTTTTGTGGTTAGGATATTAGACCTTAGCTTAGCAGACTTTAAATTGGATAAGTCGGGTTTATTGGCCAGTTCTAATCGTGTTGTGTAGTTCTCTATAAAAGCATTACAATTAGGTACCTCTGCATTATTGACTAAAAATCTCACAGCATAATTATCGGACATATTATAATATTTGTTTTCTAAGTAATAATAAATATCATCTCTATATATGGCTCTATAACCTGCTGCATTGGGATGTGCGGTGAAATTATGGTCAAAATTACCAATTGCCCCAACAAATGACCAGAAATAGCCACCATTATTACTGCAAACGCAAAGCCCATTATTAATCGCATTGTCTTCTACATCTATAACATCCCAATCGTGCTCGTCTCCTTTTTCTCTTATAGTAGAATTAAGTGGTATTAAGATACTATCTTCAACAGCTTGAAATTCTCCGGGAGGATTGGCAAGTCTTGAAAATGGTGTAAAATTATAAGCGCAACTATATTCTGAACGATCCAAAGTGTTATCACAACAAATTTCCCCTTGCCTATTACGTGTTACCAAAGGTAAGGTAGTAATAGCAATCTCGGTTGATGGAAACTTTTCTTGTATAGCAAGTTCTAAATTATCATAGGCTAATCTTAAATCATTAAAACGTCCTGGCATTGCATCTTGGTCTACCGACCCAACAAAATTGCCAGCATACACATAATAGTGCTCAACTATATAAGCAAAAGCAACATTATTTCCACCAATATTCATAAGCAGTAGATTCAATTCATCAAAGTTATTCTCATCTAACCAATTTTGAATCATCGTAAATTGTATATCCTCGTTTTCGGTTTGTTCTACGCTGTAAAGATCTAAAGTTCTTGCTCCATTACAAGCAGAATGATAATAGCTTACAGAGATATTAGGATTAATTCTTATAAATTTTTTAACCGCTAGCATCTGTCCGCTGCTTTGAGATCTATAACAATCATTAATAGGATCTGTGTCTGCTCCAGTTCCGGCTGCAAAAGAATCTCCTGCTAACCCAATAGTAAAATCGTCTGGCATATATAAATCTTGTATAGCAGATGTACGATTAACATTAGCATAATTATTGATTTCTAAAACCCTAAAAAACATACATTCTTTTCTAAATACGCGTTCATTTTTATCTGAATCGAATGCCCGATTTGAAGTGCCATTTATTTTATTTACATTCAAAAGGTCTCTATTAGTAAGATAAGGTGACCCCTTAAAATTGATGCCTTGCCTCCTTTCTTGTTGCACGTAGTAGTGTGCATTAGGTCCTTTTGGTGTAGATGTACCCGGAAAAATAAATTCGAGTTTACTTTCTCTATTTGTTCTTCCATTGTATTTAATAGCTTTACCGTAAGAGACATTATTAGGATTCTCTAATGATATGTTGTTTAGATCATTTCTATTATTTGAATAAAAAACATAAAACTGTGACTGAATGATGTCATCTACATTAAAGCTAAGTAAGCGTTCTCCTGGAGCTAATGGCATATTGACATTGAGAAGCTCAACATTTTGCGCATTGAGTTGATAAAAAGTTATTAGAGTTAATAAGGTAATTTTGTAAATACGTTTCATATTATAAAAGGTTTAATTAATATTATACGCAAGTTGCAGATTGTTAACACATTTTTTTTCAGGCTTTTACCTGAAATAAAAAACTCAGGGTTTTCCCTGAGTTAGGTTTATATAAATAAGAGTTAATAATTACAAATCGTATTAAGCAGTTTTGACTTTTACTTGAGTTTTAGTCTCAAATTCTACAAAATTTAAAACTGCATTTACGACAGCTTTAGATTTTAAATTATGACCTAATCCATCTGTTTTTAGCACTCGTAACGGTTTAATTGCATGGATTATATATTCTGCTTCTGTTTTAGGCACTACACGGTCAGTAGTGTCATAAATAAGCAAACTTTCTGTTTGAGTAGTCTTAAATTGCTTTTTAATATTAAACGCGGTTATAGGGAAATTCACATATTGAGACATCTTGTCTTTAGAGCCTTTAATTACGGTTTGCGAGATACCTAAACAACATGAGAATTTTTCTAATATGGCAGTTGCACTAGAGAAGGTATTCATCATTATAAACTTAGAGGGTTGGTGTTTACTTTCAGAATTCCCAATAGCAGCAATTGCTGTAAGACTGGCAATGGAATGTGTAATAACGGCATGCCATTTGTCTTCTGATGAAAGTATGGCTTTGATACCTTTTGCATATAAGGAAATCGATAAAAATTTACCTGGTGCTGTACCATGACCTGGCGCATCTACAATCATAACCTTATATCCTTTATGTACTAACTCATTTACATAAACTCTCCATCTTGCTCCATTACTACACCAACCGTGTAACATTAAAATAAGTGAACCCTTTCCGTAAGTGTATGTGCAAAAGGTAGATCCCTCTATTTTAAAGTTTTGCTTTATCCCTTTCTTATAAAATGCAACTGCATTAGGTGATAACTTCTTTCTAACAGCCACTGAAAGTAACTTTATAATTAATAAAAATGAGGTTTTAGGATGAATATAATGCACGAAATTTATAATGTACTTAATATATCTCATATAAGAAGGGAAGAATCGTTTAGCAAGAACCTTATCTTCAGTTTTAGCAGATGAAATTCTTATGCTATTGAGATAAAACGCAATGTTAGTATGTTTCATTTTTAATAATGTAATTTTGAAGTTTTCCTTTTAAAATGAATTCAAAGTGTTTGGCTTGAAAAGCCCTTTTACTCTATCGTGTTATATAGCTTCCGAAACTCACGATTACGCCTTTTTTGATCTTCTTACGATGTATAATTTCAAATTGTTACAATCTAATTCACAATGCGTTCTTAGATCTTTAACCGTTTTATTTATAACATAACAACCGATTAATAGAATTTCTAAACCTAGAAACCACCACATGTTAACATCTTTTAAAAGATTAGTTATGGGTTCAGAAATAAGTGCAGATGTATTAAGAATGATGAGAATAATAAGTAATAGCGATGTTTTCATAGTTTGGATGTATTGATTTATTATATATGCAAGTTCTTTAAAATCAATAAAATAGAACTCAGTGAATTACCTGAAATAAAAAAATCAGGGAATACCCTGATTTTTTAACTTTCCATAAAAGAAAATCGTTCAATTATATAAGATGACGCCGTTAAAATGCATTGACAATAGCATAAAAATCTTCTGCCTTTAAAGAAGCACCTCCGATTAATCCGCCATCTACATCTGGCTTACCAAAAATCTCTTTAGCGTTTGCTGGCTTTACACTTCCTCCGTAAAGAATAGAAACTGAATCTGCGACATCATTTCCGTATTTATTTTCCAAAGTTTTTCTAATGAACGCATGCATGTCTTGTGCTTGCTCTGGTGAAGCTGTTTCACCTGTACCAATAGCCCAAACAGGCTCATAAGCCAAAACTATACTTTTAAAAGCATCTGCATCTAAATGAAATAAAGCATTTTTTATTTGTCCTTCAACAACAGCCTCTTCATTTCCTGCTTTTCTGTCTGCTAATTCTTCACCAAAACAGAAAATGACACGTAAGTCATTTGCTAAAGCTGCATCAACTTTTTTGGCAAGCAACTCATCAGTTTCATTGAAATAGGCACGTCTTTCACTATGGCCAAGAATTACCGTTTTAACACCAATACTATTCAACATACTTGCGCTTATTTCACCTGTATAAGCACCATTATCTGCAAAGTGCATATTTTGAGCAATGACTTCAATATCATTATCTTTTAAAGTTTGATATGCTTGCCAGAGATTTGTAAACGTTGGAGCAATCATAACCTCAGCATCTGAGGTTTTCGACTGCCTTTTTAAATCTGTAATCAATGCTTCAGTTTGTGCTAAATCATTATTCATTTTCCAGTTTCCTGCTACTATATTTTTTCTCATTCCCATCCTAACCTTCCCGAAGGGAAGGGATTTTTATTGATTAAATTATTTACTGTTTGAATTACAAAAATACGGAAAAAGCCCTTCTTAAACTTTCCAATAGAAAGGGATTATAACGCTTAACGTACACTTTTATGATCATGTCAATTTTACTCGTGGATCTAGCCAAGCATAAATAATATCCACAAAAATGTTGATAGTTATAAATATAATAGCAATCACTAATACAGCTCCCATAATCACTGGTAAATCTAAAGTGTTTAATGCATTCACAATTTCTTTTCCAAGACCATTCCAACCAAAAATATATTCTACAAAAACGGCTCCTGCTAACATAGATGCAAACCAGCCAGAAATTGCAGTTACCACAGGATTCAATGCGTTTTTAACGGCATGGTTTTTTATAACTTGATATTCACTCAAGCCTTTTGCTCTAGCTGTTCTTATATAATCTTGATTCATGACGTCTAATAACGAATTTCGCATTAATTGAATAACAACTGCCAATGGTCTAATCCCTAAAACAATTGCTGGTAGGATTAAGTTTTTCCATTTAATGGTCATTTTTTCACCAAAATCATCCAACTCGTATAAACTACCTGTCATTTCAAGATTTGTATATTTATGTAATACAAAACCGAATAACCATGCAAATAAAATGGCACTAAAAAAAGAAGGCACACTCATACCAAAGGTGCTTAAAATTTGAATAGTTTTGTCTATCCACGTGTCTTTATATAATGCTGAAATAATTCCAAAAATTACACCTAGAATTATGGCTATTATGATGGCTGAAACTGCTAAAACAAATGTGTTTGGAATAGTTTCACCTATGACCTCACTTACTTTTTTTCCTTGTTTTGTAAAGGATTCACGCAAATAGGGAGTTTTAATAACTGTTGTTGTATTACCTAATGTAAAAAGTGCTTTCGCACTGTATTTATTTTGGCTTAAATATGTGTAATCTTCAGAATTTTTTGAATGAAATGAAATAGGTGATAAATCATTTAGGTAATACAAATACTGAGTTCCGATAGGTTTATCGAAACCATATTTCTTCTTTACAGCTTTAACTTGTTCTTCAGATTGATTTTGCCCAAGCATCATTTTTGCCGGATCACCAAGTTTATTGAACAAAAAGAATATGACAGTTACAACTCCAAATAATGTGAGCAGCGCATAAAGCAGCTTATTTATGAGGTATCTGATCAAATTAAAGTTCTATATCATCTATATCGTTCCAATGTGCTTTTTGCATCACAGTGCCTTTATTTAAAACAACTATACCTGGACTAGCACGCACAATAGTTTTAATTACTTTTTCATCACATAAATAAAAATCAAAATTAAGATTGTAGTCTTGTTTTACTTGCGCCTTTTCAGTGGCTCCAGAAGATGTTAAACCAATAACCTTATACCCTTTTTGTATGGCATTGTCAGTAAACGATTTTAGTTTATTTACTCCTTCTATTTCAGCTTTAGCAATATTATACATGGCAACAATAATCAAATTTTCTTCTTCTAAAAATTGAATGGTTAAATCTTCATCGTCAGATTCTATAGAAAAATCTTGAATTGGAGGAACGTAACCTTCGTTTATAGTTTTAGTTTCTACACCAACATACTCACCCTCTACTGTTGGGTAACTTCCGTTTGTTACAAAGTCTTGTTCTTCACCTTTTACATTAAATGTCCACGTATATTCTAAAATTGGTTTTTGGGCATCTTCTGGAATTTCCATCTGTTTTTTAATATTCTTTCCTATGGCATAAGCCCTAAAATCAATTGACGGTAAATGCATTAACACATGGTAGCCAAACCACATTGAAACAATAAAACTTAGCAAGGCAATAATTGTTGTCGGAAGCTTGGTAAAAATAGGTTTGATGTGTTTAAGACCCATAAATAATATAAGAATTAAAACGAGTAGAATTAAATCCTTAGTGAAGCTTTCCCAAGGTGTTAATTTTAATGCGTCCCCAAAACAGCCGCAGTCTTTTACTTTATCGAAATATGCTGAATAAAAGGTTAAAAATGTGAAAAACACAATCATAATAAGTAAGCTCCAAACTGTAAATTTTGGTTTGTAGCCTATAAGTAAGAAGACACCTAATACAACTTCAAATACAACAACTATAACAGAAATCCCTAAAGCGAATGGAATTAAAAACTCTAAGTTTAAAACATCTGCACCAAAATATTCTTGGAGTTTGTATGAAAAGCCAAGAGGATCGTTCAGCTTTATAAACCCTGAGATTATGAATAATATTCCGACAAATATTCTGCTTATGTGTACTAGATATTTCATAGTTTTTTGTCCTTCCTGAGTAACCAGGAATCTATTTATTAGTTAATAGTTCTATATGGATTCCTGCTTTCGCAGGAATGAGAATCAATTAGCTTCTTTTAAGTGAATCAAAGCAAAGACCGCATAATTTATCATGTCCTGATAATTGGCATCAATACCTTCACTTACTATAGTTTTTCCAGAGTTATCTTCAATCTGCTTAACGCGTAATAGCTTCTGAAGAATTAAATCGGTTAAAGAACTAACACGCATATCTCTCCATGCCTCGCCATAATCATGATTCTTATCTAGCATTAATTGTTTTGTCAATGCTATTTTTTCATCATAGAGTTTTGTAGCTTCTTCAGTACTTAAATCAGGTTGCTCTACGACACCTTTTTCTAATTGAATTAAAGCCATTAGACAATAATTAATGATACCAATAAACTCACTAACTTCACCCTCATCTACTTTTCTAACAGCATTTTGTTGCAAACTTCTAATGCGCTGTGCTTTTATAAAAATCTGATCGGTAAGTGATGGCAATCTTAATATTCGCCATGCACTGCCATAATCACTCATTTTATTTATAAAAAGTGTTCTACATTTAATAACAACCGCATCGTATTGTTTTGAAGTATCTTGCATTAAGTTCTGTTATAATTTGCGTAAATTTCGCATAAATAAATTAGAAGTTCAAAGTTTGAGGTTTAAAGTTTGAAATGACCTTGATTTGAAATTAAATACTATCCAAATGAAAATAGTAAAGGACAAAAGGATTTATTTTCTATTTTTTATCATTTTTTCTTGTAGCTCAATAAAAGTTAAAAACTTAACTAATTATAGTAAAAGTGACAGAAAAATTGAGAAAGTTTTTATTGTTGCAAAAAACGAAAATACTATTCATACTGGAAAAAAGATAGGAGATTTTATATTAAAAGAGAGCCCTGTATTTGTTGAAAATATATTTGATATTGATTGGCAAGAAATGAAAAACAAAATGAAAAATCAAGCTATCGAATCTGGCGCTAACTTGATTGAAATAAAAACTATTGGCAATGGAATAAAAGGACAAACATTTTATGCAGAGGGCAGTTTGTTTTATGTAGAGAATCTAAAATCAATTAAAAAAGAAACTGAGCCATGTACAGTTGTTGTCTTTAGAGACGGGTTTGAGTCACCATTAGGATCTACATTTAAAATTGATGTTAAAATTGACTCAAGTGAAACTAAACGAGTTAAAAAAAATAATCATGCTAAGTTAGAGTTTAAGGATTGTTTTAAAGCTATCAAGATAACTGTAAATAAGGACAGTTTTGATATCAAATTAAATGGAGAATCAAAATATTTTAAGGTGTCAAAACAAACAAACGGTAGTTCTGCTAATGGGAGCATTCAAATTGGTATTGGTGAGGTTCAAATCGTTGAGATGACGGATAATGATTTAGGTAGATTAATGATGTATCAACATTAAATGATAACTATGCCCATTAACTGCAAAGGCAAATTAATTGACTTATCCTCACCCAAAGTGATGGGTATTCTTAACGTTACGCCAGATTCTTTTTTTGATGGTGGAATGTATAAGAATGAATCCACAATCCTTAATAAAGTAGAAGAAATGCTTAAAGCTGGCGCGACATTTATTGATGTTGGTGGTTATAGTTCACGTCCTGGTGCAGATGATGTTAAAGAAGCTGAAGAGCTAAGTCGTGTGCTACCAATTATAACACTTATTTTGAAACACTTTCCTGAAACTTTAATTTCTGTGGATACATTTAGAAGTAAGATTGCTGAACAGAGTATTAATTCTGGAGCAGCCATGATTAATGATATTTCTGCCGGAAAACTTGATAGTAATATGCTCGCTACAATTGGGAAATTAGGCGTTCCGTGCATAATGATGCATATGAAAGGAAATCCTAAAACTATGCAACAACAAACGAATTATAAGGATTTAATAAAAGATATTGTGTCCTATTTTGCCGAACGTATTGCAGCAGCACATGCCGAAAAAATAAATGATATCATTATAGACCCTGGCTTTGGGTTTGCTAAAACCCTCGAACAGAATTATGAATTGTTAAATCATCTTGAACTATTAAAAATGATAGACAAACCATTGCTCGTAGGTATTTCTAGAAAATCTATGATTTCCAAAACTTTAAATACCACTTCCAAAAACGCTTTAAACGGAACTACAGCATTACACATGGTGGCTTTACAAAAAGGTGCAAAAATTTTACGTGTGCACGATGTTAAAGAGGCTATGGAGTGTGTAGCGCTTTATAATCAACTAGAGACCTCGCAAGTTTTTAAAACTTAGTAGGTCTAAAATCAAAAAATTATTGAAACAATTTTCCTCCCCTAATAAACTTTAATTCTTAAATTAGCAAAAACACCAACCATTTGGAAAACTTACAACTTTGGGATTTTAGATTTATCGACTTTGTCGATGTCTTCCTAGTTGCCATACTTCTCTATTACATATACAAACTCGTAAAAGGCACTGTTGCTATCAATATCTTTATTGGTATTCTCATTGTCTATTTTGCTTGGAGATTGACAGACTATCTTAATATGCAAATGCTCTATAGCATTTTTGATGGTTTTATGAAAGTTGGGATTATTGCTTTAATTGTTGTCTTTCAACCAGAAATTAGAAAATTTTTACTAATGGTTGGTTCTACCAATATTGGTGGAAAAAAGAGCTTTTTCAAAAATTTTAAGTTCTTAAAAAATGATGACCAAACCTCAACAGATGTTGATGCCATTATTAATGCTTGCAACAGAATGGCAACCACAAATACTGGAGCTTTAATTGTTATTGAGCGAAATAACAACCTAGACTTTTTGACCAATACTGGTGATGCTATGAATATTTTGGTTTCTCAACCTATCATAGAAAGCATCTTCTTTAAAAATAGTCCGCTGCATGATGGAGCCATAATTATTGATAATAATGTAGTTAAAGCAACACGCGTTATACTTCCTGTAAATAATGAAAAAAATATCCCTGAACGTTTTGGTTTACGCCATAGAGCAGCAGTAGGTATTACCGAAAAAACAGATGCTTTAGCCCTTTGCGTGAGTGAAGAAACTGGTCAAATATCTTATTTAAAAAGTGGTGACTTTGTGATGTTTAAAGACACGAGTGAACTTCTTGAAAAAATTAAAAAAGACTTGGGCTAGTGAACTGTAAAAACTGTGATAAGACACTTAGAGATACCCAAAGGTTTTGTGATGATTGTGGTGCGAAAGTGATTCATAACCGTTTAAAACCAAAAGTTTTAGTCGAGCAAGTAAATGAGGAGTTCTTATCTGTTGACAACAGACTTTTAAAAACACTAATCCATTTATTTACAAAGCCAGAGGTGGTTATCAATGGATTTATTAGTGGTACAAGAAAGAAGTATACTGGCGTTATTCAATACTTTGCTATTGGATTAACACTGCTGGGAATTCAAGTTTTTTTTATGACGAGTATTTTTAACGATCCTGAACTCTATAGATTGTCTTTCTTGGAGGAAATGGCAAAAATGCCAGGTCAAGAAAATAATCCTTTTTTTAATGAAAATGTCAATCATTCAGATAACTTCAATAGTCTCCAAAGTTTATTATACACATTAAGTATTCCATTTTCTGCATTTGCAACTTGGATAACATACTGGCTATTGGGTATAAGGCGATTTAATTTCACTGAACACATGGTTATTAATCTGTACTATGGAGCGCAAGTCGTTATTATTTCTGCAGTTATAAATATCATTTTCTTAGGTTTCGGTTTTAACTTTTTTTCGATATCATATTTTGTAACACTTGGTACATTTATTTACTTTTTCTATATATTAAAACGTGTTTTTGAAACGTCATTTTGGACAACCGTTGGTCATTTTTTGCTAATGCTTCTTATCCTTGGCTTTATAATCATTATAACTATTATTATGTTTTCAATAATTGTATTTATATATGCTTTTAAATAAAGAACAATTTACAACCACTATATAATGAATTGTAAAAACTGCCATACAGAACTACAAGAAAAAGATGACTACTGCAGAAGTTGTGGTGGTAAAGTGATTAAAAATCGGTTAAGTTTTAGAAATCTCTTTGAGCACCTTAGCGAAACATTTTTTAATTATGATAATAAGTTGTTACGCACGTACATTCAGCTATTTAAAGATCCTGAAGATGTAACAGATGGTTATATAAAAGGTGTACGTAAAAAATATGTGAATCCTATCAGTTATTTAGGGATTGCTTTAACCTTAACCGGAATCGTAATTTTTATAATGAAGCGAATTCAATTCAAAGTGAATTATGATATTTTTAATACAGGAATCAATGAGAACTACATGACTAAAGTACAAGCTTTTACCACTGAATATTCGTCCATTATTTTTCTGTCTTATATCCCATTATTAGTAGCAGCAAGTTGGCTAATGCTAAAAAATAGAAATTACAATATTACTGAACGTACGGTAACGTTCATTTACTTAATATCTCAATCTAGTATTACAACTATTTTGCCTTCAATAGTTATATTGTTAGTAATTCCTCAATTTTATGTAAACTATTCATTCTTCCTTACAATCTTTTTGGTAGCATACTTAGCATGGAGTATGTACAAAATAAGTAAGTTGAAAGGCATTGAATTTATTGGGCAAGTAATGGTTTTTATTGTGCTTTTTAGTATAATATATATTGCATATTCTATAGGATTAGTAATAATGGGTCTAATTACTGGTTATTTTGAATTTTCAGATTTTATGCCAAATAAACCTTAGAATTAAACCGCTTCAGCCTTCAAAAACTGAACTTCATAAAGATTTTTGTAGTAACCACTTTCTTTCTCCAAGAGTGATTTGTGTGTACCTATTTCAACAATTTCACCAGCATCCATAACAATAATTTTATCAGCTTGCTGTATGGTTGCCAACCTATGGGCAATAACAATAGATGTTCTCCCTTTAGTAATCTTATCTGTGGCATCTTGTATTAACTGTTCTGAATAGGAATCTACAGAAGACGTAGCTTCATCCAAAATTAAAATACTAGGATTGGTAACATAAGCTCTTAAAAATGAAATCAACTGACGCTGACCAGACGATAACATGGCTCCACGCTCTTTAACATTGTAATGATAACCACTAGGTAAACTCGATATAAACTCATGAATACCTATGGCCTTAGCTGCTTTTACAACATCTGCTTCTGTGATATCAGTAGTGTTTAAAGTGATGTTATTTAAAATTGTATCTGCAAATAAGAAGACATCTTGCAAGACAACAGCAATCTCTCCTCGCAAAGAACTCAAACTGATTTCTTTAATATGTGTGCCATCTATTGCTATAGTGCCCGAATTAATATCATAAAAGCGATTCAGTAAGTTAATGATGGTCGATTTTCCTGCTCCTGTTGCACCAACGATTGCTACTGTTTCACCAGACTTAACATTAAAAGAAATACCTTTTAGCACTTCTTCATCTTTTACATAAGAGAATCTCACATCTTTAAATGAAATATTCCCGCTAAAGTTTTTAGCTTCAATTGTACCAGTATCATCTATATTAGAATTAGTATCTAAAACCTTAAACACTCGATCTGCTGCAACCATTCCCATTTGCAACGTGTTAAATTTATTCGCGATTTGATATAAAGGTCTAAACAGCATTGGAATAAACATAGTGAACGCAATTAAATCACCCAACGATGCCGTTTGCCCAACAACCGTATTTAATCCGCCTAGCCAAATTACCGCTCCCATTGTTAATGACGACACAAACTCTGCAATAGGAAAGAAAATAGAATTATACCAAACCGTTTTTAGCCAGCCTTTTTTATGACGTTCATTAATAGCCTTAAAATTCTTATATTCTGTAGCTTCTCGTGTGAATAATTGCAAAATCTTCATGCCAGTAACACGCTCTTGCACAAAAGAATTTAAGTTAGAAACTTCTGTACGTACATCTTCAAAAGCACGTTTCATATACTTCTGAAAAATCTTAGTGGCATATAATATTATTGGCATGGTTGCGAGCACAATGAGGCTCAACTTCCAATTCATAAAAAACATGAAGCCTGCAACAACAGCCATTTTTAGAATATCACTAAAAATCATAAATAAACCTTGCCCAAAGATATCAGCGATGCGCTCCATATCTGTTACTGCTCTTGTAATTAAAACACCAACCGAAGATTTATCAAAATAGGTCATTTTAAATTTGAGCATATGTCTAAACAACTTCACACGAATATCCTTAACCACAGATTGCCCTAACCAACTCGCATAATAAATAAAGAGCAGTTGGCAAATCACTTCTGCAACAAGTAGCGCAAGCATAATTAGAATGTAAAACATAAATCCGTCATACTTCTTTTCTGCAATTTGAGTGTCAATAGCTTGTTGTAGAATATATGGTCTTAGTGCACCAAAAACAGCTAAACCAACCACACAGAATAATGAAATGACAAAAACTGTACGATAAGGTTTTATATACTGTAGCAATCGCGTAAATAACGAAGTATCAAATATTTTCTTTTTACTGTCTTCTGCCATATTCACTTCCTATAAAAAAGGGAATCTTGTAAATTATATATCAATCTTTATGCGTTCTGGATATTCTATTTCTACCAAATACAAACCATGTGCTGGTGCTGAAAATCCGGCTTCACTTCTATTTTTTGAAGTAATTATTTTACGTAAATCTTCTGGTTTTTGTTTTCCCAATCCAATATTTATCATGGTTCCAACAATTGCTCTTACCATATTACGCAAAAAACGATCAGCTGTTATTGTAAATATAAGTTGATTAGAACTTTTAGTCCAATACGCGTCTTTGATGTCACAATTATAAGTCTTTACATCTGTATTACTTTTAGAAAAGCATTGAAAATCTTTATACTCTAATAATATTTTGCAAGCTTCATTCATTGCTTCTAAATCTAACGATAGTTGAACTTGATAAGTAAAATCGTAGTCAAAAACATTCTTTGAGGTTGAAATTTTATAATGATAGGTTCTACGCAATGCATGAAACCTTGCATGCGCTTCAGCGTCTACTTGAAACACTTCGGAAACTGCAATATCATGAGGTAAAAATGAATTGAGCCTATAGACTAAATCTATAGATGCAATATCCCCTTTAAAATCAAAGTGAGCAAACATTTGGGCAGCATGCACACCAGCATCAGTTCTACCAGCTCCCATTGTAGAAATTTCAGTTTTTAAAATAGTGCTCAGCGCTTTTTCTAAAACTTCTTGCACACTAATAGCGTTAGGCTGATTTTGCCAACCATGATATGCTTTACCATTGTATGAAAATTCGATAAAATATCGCAATAGAAATCTTACTTTTGTTGATGTACAAAGTTAAGATATTCTTAAGCACATAGAAATCAATTAACTTAAACTTAATTTATTGACAAACATATTCCTTCTCTTAGGGAAGGCTAGGATGGGATGAAAAAAATACTCTTATTATCAGACACACACAGTTATATAGATGATGCTATTCTTAAATATGTGAAGCAAGCAGATGAAGTGTGGCATGTTGGTGATATAGGTGATTTAGAAGTTACCGACCGCATAACAAAACTGAAACCACTGAGAGCCGTTTATGGTAATATTGATGATGCCAAAGCCAGAACCGAATTTCCACTTCATAATAGATTCAATTGCGAAGATGTAGATGTTTGGATGACACATATTGGTGGTTATCCGCCAAAATATAACAATCGCGTTAGAGAAGAATTACAAGCAAATCCACCAGATCTATTTATTACGGGTCATTCACATATACTCAAAGTGATGCCAGATAAAAAGTTGAATTTATTACATATGAATCCTGGTGCTGCGGGTAAACATGGATTTCACAAAGTTAGAACAATGCTACGTTTTAAGATTGATGGGAAAAACATTAAAGATTTAGAAGTTATTGAATTCCCATCCTAGTCTTCCCGAACGGAAGGAAACCCTTTCTTGGCACAAATCTGAATACCCAAAAAACTATTTTATAGTATCTCTAATAATGCGTTTGAGTAAAAAACCCTTCCCCTCGGGAAGGGTTGGGAGGGGAACAAAAAAACCCAAACGGCAGTGTTTGGGTTTTCTAACTACTAAGATTTTAGGTTCATCGTAATCGATCTACAGATTTTACAAGATCTTCATCCTTTTTAATAGCCTTGTTAGCCAAGACTAAACACACAATAGAAAAAATAGGAAGAAGAATCCCAATACCTTTCTCAGAAACGTTAGTTTCTCCAGATATATTTAGAGATTGATAAACAAAGATTCCTAGTAAAATAAAGTTTAATATTATATTGAGTCGTCCCATAACAAACTGAGACTTTCTATTTTTAAAACTAAAGATTGAAATTAAAGATAATAAAGCAGATCCTAAAAACATACCTAAATACATATAATCATCTAGAGCAAACACTTTAGCACCTTCAGTGTTAGTCCACAAATGAAACACAAATATTAAGCCTGCTGAAATACCAGCAGCCAATAATAAATAAAGTGTTTGTATGCGTTGAATCATATCCTTTTAAATAAAAGCTATGCAAAACTAGGAGTTTATTTTTTAAAAAGATAGAATTTGTTTTAAAATAAAATCGTATCATTGCAACGGCGAGAAGTAACATACTGAGTTGCATCTTTCTAATCTTCCAAATTAATTTCACTTTTTTCTTTTAAAATTATTTAGAAAATTGAATTAATTATATCAAAATTATAATACATATACTACATACGAATGTTCGAAATTTCTCAGTTAAAAGCTAAAAAACTCCCTGAATTACAGGAGATAGCAAAACAACTAAGTGTGCCAAAATACCGTACACAAAAAAAATTAGATTTAGTTTACAAAATCTTGGACTACCAAGCTGCAAACCCAAACGCAGTAAAAGATAATGTGGAAACTAAAGCCACTGAATCAAAACCACAAAGTAAGGCTCCGCAAAAGCGCGAAAGAGTTCAGAAAAAGTCAAAAGGGGATGAAAATCAAAAATCTTTAGATCTATCTGACAAAAAGGAGGATACAAAACCTAAGCCTCAACAGCGCAAGCCACAAGAACGAAAAACAAGTACGTCTAAATCTACAAACGACAAGCCGCACACTAAAGCGCAAGACAATCAGTCTAACGATCGTAATGAAGATAAAAAGCGTTCTAATAATAATCAGAACAACGATAATAGACAAAACCGTTCTAAGGACAACAATAGAAATAACAGTAATAAGAATTCAAAAAATAATGGTAATAAGGATAACAGAAATCGTTATCGTGAGCCAGATTTTGAATTTGATGCTATTATTGAAAGTGAAGGTGTTTTAGATATTATGCAAGATGGTTATGGGTTTTTAAGATCTTCGGATTATAATTACTTAACGTCTCCTGATGATATTTATGTATCGCAATCACAAATAAGATTATTTGGCTTAAAGGTTGGTGATACCGTATTAGGCCAGGTTCGTCCTCCTAAAGAAGGTGAAAAATACTTTCCACTTATTAAGGTAAGTAAAATTAACGGTCAGAATCCAAATGTTGTTAGAGACAGAGTAGCCTTTGAACATTTAACGCCATTATTTCCTCAAGAGAAATTTAACTTAGCTGAAAAGCAAGCAACAATATCTACACGTATTATGGATTTGTTTGCACCTATAGGAAAAGGCCAACGTGGTATGATTGTATCACAACCAAAAACAGGTAAGACTATGTTACTTAAGGATGTCGCAAATGCAATTGCAGCTAACCATCCTGAAGTTTATCAAATGATATTATTGATTGATGAGCGCCCTGAAGAGGTAACAGATATGCAACGTAATGTCCGTGGTGAAGTTATTGCTTCTACTTTTGATAAAGAAGCTCATGAACACGTTAAGATTGCAAATATAGTATTAGAAAAGGCAAAACGTTTGGTTGAATGCGGGCACGATGTCGTTATACTTTTAGACTCAATTACACGTTTGGCAAGAGCTTATAACTCAGTTCAGCCAGCGTCTGGAAAGATTCTTTCTGGTGGTGTTGATGCTAATGCTTTACACAAACCAAAACGTTTCTTTGGTGCTGCACGAAATATTGAAAATGGTGGTTCGTTAACTATCATTGCTACGGCACTTACAGAAACGGGTTCTAAAATGGATGAAGTAATTTTTGAAGAATTTAAAGGAACAGGTAATATGGAGCTACAGTTAGATCGTAAGATTTCTAACCGTCGTATTTTCCCTGCAATTGATTTAACTTCATCTAGTACCAGACGTGATGATATTTTATTAGATGCTAATACAATTCAAAGAATGTGGGTAATGCGCAAGTATCTTGCTGACATGAACCCAGTTGAGGCTATGGAATTTATTAATGACCGCTTTAAGCAAACTAGAAATAATGAAGAGTTCTTGGTTTCTATGAATGGATAATAGAGTCTTATTAAAAAATTTAAAATCAAAACCCTTGAATAAATAATTCAAGGGTTTTTTATAATTCATTTTTAAACAAAAAAAGCCTTTCTTATTCAGAAAGACTTTAAATATCGTGTTTAACTACAATTATATTGCAGCTATAAATTTAGTTAATTGTGATTTCAAATTAGCCGCTTTATTATCATGAATAATGTTTTTCTTCGCTAATTTATCAATCATGCTATGCACAGATGGTAACAATTTTTGTGCTTCTTTAGCATCTGTAAGCTCACGTAACTTTTTTATAGCATTACGTGTTGTTTTATGCTGATACTTATTAAGTACACGTCTTTTCTCGTTACTTCTTATTCTTTTTAAAGCAGATTTATGATTTGCCATTGTTTTTTTCTTATTAAAATTGTAGCCCGTAGGGGAATCGAACCCCTCTTACATGGATGAAAACCATGCGTCCTAGCCGATAGACGAACGGGCCATTTTGTTATTTAATTATTAAATGAACTTGCAAAGTTTCCAATGCGGATGCAAAAATACAACTATTTTTAAATGTTGCAACACCTAGGTTATATTTTTTAAAAAAATTTTAATACGCTTTGGCAAAAAGCACACGTTGTTTAGAAAGCTCACCTGTATAAACACACTTGCCTTCCTCCATTATGTTTTCAAAAGGAATACATCTAATGGTAGCTTTAGTAAGTTCTTTAATTTTTTGCTCAGTTTCTGCTGTACCGTCCCAGTGGGCTGAGACAAATCCAGTTTTTCTGTCTAATACATTTTTAAAGTCTTCAAAATCATTAACTTCAGTAATGTGAGAATCTCTAAAATTTAGAGCTTTGGTAAATAACTCTTGTTGTATTAACGATAATAGATTTTTTATTGTAGGTACAATATCATCAATCTGAACAGTTCCTTTGGTCAGCGTATCACGTCTCGCTAACTCAACCGTATTATTTTCTAAATCTTTAGGACCAATAGCAATACGCAATGGTACACCTTGTAATTCGTGTTGAGCAAATTTTGCACCAGGTCTATGGGTTGTTCTTTTATCATATTTACAGCTAACATCAAGTGCTTTTAACTCCTTAATAATAGATTCCGCTTTTTCAGAAATAGCATCAAATTGCTCTTCAATCTTGTATATAGGAACTATTACTACTTGAGATGGTGCTAAATTTGGTGGTAGAACCAAACCTTTATCATCGCTATGCGTCATAATCAATGCTCCCATTAAGCGTGTAGAAACTCCCCAAGATGTTGCCCATACATAATCGAGTTTGCCTTCGTTATTAGTGAACTTTACATCAAAGGCTTTTGCAAAATTCTGACCTAAAAAGTGAGAGGTACCAGCTTGTAACGCCTTGCCATCTTGCATTAAGGCTTCAATACAATACGTTTCTTCCGCTCCAGCAAAACGCTCACTTTCTGTTTTCACTCCTTTAATTACTGGTATAGCCATAAAGTTTTCAGCAAACTCTGCATAAACATTATTCATGAGTTCTGCTTCTTGCAAAGCCTCGTCTTTAGTTGCATGTGCTGTATGCCCTTCTTGCCATAAAAACTCTGCGGTACGCAAAAATAAGCGTGTACGCATTTCCCATCGCACCACATTTGCCCATTGGTTAATTAATAGTGGTAAGTCTCTATAACTTTGTATCCAACCTTTATAAGTATTCCAAATAATGGCTTCACTTGTTGGTCTTACGACTAGCTCCTCTTCGAGTTTTGCTTCAGGATCAACTCTTAGTTTTCCTTCATTATCTGGATCATTTTGTAATCTATAATGCGTCACTACAGCACATTCTTTTGCAAAACCTTCAGCATTCTTCTCCTCTGCTTCAAATAAGCTTTTAGGCACAAATAATGGAAAGTACGCATTCTGATGCCCTGTTTCTTTAAACATTCTATCTAATTCAGCTTGCATTTTCTCCCAAATCGCATAACCATAAGGTTTAATGACCATGCAACCTCTAACTGCAGAATTCTCAGCTAAATCAGCTTTAACAACCAATTCATTGTACCATTTTGAATAATCTTCAGCTCTACTTGTAAGATTTTTGCTCATTTTCAGTGTTTTGGCACAGATATTGTGCTTATGTTAAATATAAAAATAGTTCAGCAAAACTAACTATTTTTGTTTTGTTCAACAATAAAATATAAGAGATATGCAATCTAAAACAATTACTAAACACAAAATACCATTTTTTGTTGCACTCGGTTTAATGGCCGTTTTAACATCATGTGGTTCCTTTCAATATGCAGGATACGAAAATGATGGCATATACTCTTCGGATGATTACGTAAATGAGTCTGAAAAAAGAGTTGCTACGACATCATCTAGTGATTCTAATTATTATAAAAATTATTTCGCTGAAAATTCTGCTGAAGTTGATGCTTATAAGCAAGAAAGTGAAATATTTACGGATATAGATTCTTATGAAGGAAATTATTTAGAAACTGCTCAAGACACTCTAGAACAGAGACCTGCTTATGGAGGTTGGGGTCAAAATAGTTCAGTTACCATAAACGTTATAGACAATGGATGGTACGGATTTAATGATCCATGGTTATGGAATGGTGGTTTCGGAGTTGCTTCTTTTGGATGGGGGCGACCTTGGGGTTGGAACCGTTGGGGATGGAATGCAGGATGGGGATGGAACAATCCTTGGGCATTTAATGGTGGCTTCGGTTTTGGCTACGGCTGGAATGGCGGTTTCGGATTCGGATGGAATGCATGGTGCCCACCAGGATTCAATAATTGGGGCTTTAATAATGGTTTTAGAAACAATAGATACGCATATAATAACACTCGCAGAGGCTCTTTACTTGCTAACAATAACTTAAATGGTAGAACTAGAAGTAATGCGGCAGTTTCGAGAAGGAATTACTCTACAAGTAGATTATCAAACGCTGCAACGAACACAAGAAGAACTAGAAGTAGTGGTGTAAGATCAAATAGTGCAACACGTTCAACACGTAGTGGTGTAACTAGACCTACTAGAACTATTAGAAATTCTTCTAATACAAGAACTAGGTCAAATACTAGAGTTACAAGACCTACTAGGAGTGTAAGATCATCTGGAGCTGTAAGGTCTTCAAGAAGCACACGATCATCAGGTAGTGTTCGGTCTTCAGGAAGCTCTAGAAGTTCTAGATCTTCTGGAAGCGTGCGGTCATCAAGCCGTTCTAGATCTTCTGGTAGTAGTTCAAGATCTTCAGGAGGCTCAAGACGAGGGAGAGGATAATCATTAAATTTAATTCCGAATTTTAAAAATTAATTATGAAAAAATTACTTATGCTATGCATAGGCGTTCTAAGTACGTCTTATATTTTAGCTCAAGATATTACCGATGCTGTAAGATACTCTACAGATGAAATTCAAGGTACAGCAAGATTTAGAGCTATGAGTGGTGCGTTTGGAGCCTTAGGAGGTGATATGTCTAGCGTTAATATTAATCCTGCTGGTTCTGCAATTTTTAACAATAGCCATGCTTCACTTTCATTAGGTTTATTTAACGCCAATAATGATGTGACTTATTTTAATGGTTCGAATAATTCTTCTAATTCTAATGTGGATTTAAATCAACTCGGAGCAGCTTTTGTATTTAATAATGTAAACGCAGATTCACCTTGGAAAAAATTTACACTTGGAATTGCCTACGATCGTTCATCAGATTTTGATGATACTTGGACAGCAAGTGGTACAAATACGAATTCTATAGATAGTTATTTCCTTGCTACCACAAATAATTCTGAAATTCCCTTTGGCATATTAAAATTACAGTCTGGAGAGTTGATAGAAGAAGCTTACGCAGATATTGGAACTCTTAATAATGGTTATAACATTCAACAAGCATTTTTAGGCTACTGGTCTGGCATCATAGATCCTATGAATTTAGACGACAGCACCAATGATGATGAAACTAACTACATTTCTAACATTGAATCAGGAAATTTTAATCAAAATTATCTGTATGCAGCAACCGGTTACAATGGTAAACTTGCATTTAATTTTGCTGCAGACTATGACGATAAAATCTTTTTTGGGGTAAATTTAAATACCCACTTTATTAATTATGAGAAGTTTACGAGATTCAATGAGTCTAATTCTAATAATGGATCAGTTGTTAATAATGTAAATTTCGAAAATTTATTAACCACAAATGGTAGTGGATTTTCTTTTCAATTTGGAACAATAGTAAAATTAACATCAGAATTAAGAGCAGGTGTGTCGTATAATTCTCCAACTTGGTATAGAATAAGCGAAGAGTTAGTTCAAGGGATTGGGTCTAACAACGCAGATCCTGAAATTAATTTTATAAGTGATGTTATAAATATATATCCTGAATATAGGTTACAAACTCCTGGAAAAATAACTGGTAGTTTAGCCTATGTGTTTGGCGCAAAAGGATTATTGAGCTTTGATTATGCGATTAAAGACTATAGTAACGTAAAGTTTAGACCTACTTCAGATGCTATTTTCTCTAGTTTAAATACAAATATTAGTAACACGTTAACCACAGCATCTACTTATAGATTAGGTGGAGAATATCGTTATAAACAATTAAGTTTTAGAGGAGGTTATCGCTTTGAAGAAAGTCCATACGAAGATGACACTGCATTTGGTGACTTAACCGGTTATTCTCTTGGATTGGGTTATAACTTTGGCAATCTAAATTTAGATTTGGCTTTTAGTCAGTCTCAAAGAGATATGAATTATCAATTATACACTGTAGGTTTGACGGATGCAGCAAACATTCAGTCTAAATTTACAGATATTATACTGTCGTTAGCTTTTAATATATAATTGTTAGACATTTATAAAAACAACAAGCCTTGAAGTATTAAACTTCAAGGCTTGTTGTTATCTAATATTTTACTTTATCGTTTCAATGTAAAATGCGCTTTAAATTCTTTACGCTCACCTGTAAGTGGTTCATCATACTCTAATCTAAACCAATAATCATCTGATGGCATCTTATTATTATTAAACGTGCCATCCCATCCAGAACCTGTTGGGCTTAATTGTTTTAAGAGTTTTCCAAACCTATCGAATATGTATACCTTGGCATTATTTCCTATACCTTCCACATTCCACGTATCATGGTTACCATCGCCATTTGGCGTGAAGTATAATGGATAATCCAAAACGAATACAGATTCAGAGACATAGCCACAGCCATTTCTATCTCTCGCTGTAATGATATGTTCACCTTGAGACACATTAGTAAATTCACCCTCGTCTTGCCACGGACCATTATCTAAACTATACTCAAAAGTTGTAGTCGTATTTGTAGTATTTGCTATAGCCAAAATTGTATTACTCCCTATGAAGGCTTCAGTAGTCACAGATACAGTTAGCACAGGAAGTTCACTTTCAATTACCTCTGTATTGTCTGTATTAAAACACATAGTTACCAGAGACGTGCTAGTATCTGTAACTATAACGGAATAGATACCTCCTCGTAAAGGAGTAAGCGCAGATTGTGTTTCACCTGCAAGTATACTGCCGTCTAAAGACCACTCAAAATCGTAATCTGCATTAGATAAGCCTGTATCTATGAGTGGTGGAGTATCAACGACTTCCGTGCCGTTGCTAGAGAGACATAAAACATATCTATCTTCTAAATCAAAAATTGGAAGTAAATTGACTCGTAATGTCAATTCTGCAATATCAAAACATTCTTCGGGCCTTAAATTATTACTAACTCTTGTATAAATAACCTGAGGATTTACTATATTCTCATATAATGTTGGCAGTGGCTCAATATTATTGAATGCATCAGCCATACTGCTATGATACGTCAAGGTAAACTCCGTTGGGTTTTGCCCATCATAGATTTCATCATTTTGAGTTGTTAAATCAAATTGTGCAAAACCATCATTATTACCAAAGTCATCACACGTCTCAAATAATATTACATCACCATCCTCATTTGCATTTGCTCCTTCATTAACTTCAATATTAAAAGATAATGTACTAATTGAACAACCTGTTATATTATTTGTAATAGCTATAAAAATAGTTTGAGGGCTACTGGTATTTTCGTACGGACTTGCTAAAGCATCTACTAAATTATCTGCATCTATTTGCGAATCGTGATAAGTTACAGTAAATAGTATTGGATCCTGACCATTTAATATATCATCGGTCTTACTTTCTAAATCAAAATCGAAGACAAAATCGCTATTGTTTTCACATTCAAAAAAATCAGAAACTATAGCAGAATCATCTGGCAGTGGATTAACTACAATATCAAAGTCTACTATAGCATAACAAAGGGTAATTGAATTAGTAACTCTTACAAAAATGGTTTCTGTAGAATTAGTGTTGCTGTATTCGGAAGGGTCTGGAATATCGCCAACACCATCATTAGCCTCAGCAAAAGAAAAATGATATGTTGCTGTTACATCTGTATCTCCGTTAAAAATATAAGTTTCGTTCTGAGTTAAATCAAAAGTTTCAATTAAATCTCCGACCGTTATATCATCACAAAGCTCAATATCTTCTGGATCAGTATTTGGTGTTGGATTTATAGTACGCAGTCGTACATGAAGACCTAAACCTACACAAGCATTATCTATATCACCATCTACCCTAACATAAATTTCTTGCTCAAAAGGAGACATATCATTTCTATGGTTAGATATATCTGGTATCGCATTAATTTCTGCTAAAGCTTCTGTCTCTGTTTGATAAAAAGTAAATGTTAGAACTTGACCAGAAGGTAAGCCGGACTGGGCTCTTATTTGAGCTTCAGCGTCACTGAAATCAAAAGTAGTTATACCATTGGTTATATCATTATCTATAGTATTCGTATCGCATTCTTCATACAAAATTTCTACTGTAGCAGGTATTTGGGTTGCTTGAACTAGCAAATCTAATTGTGCAACTCTATAACAATTATCAGAATTTTCCACTCTAACAAATAGAATATCTGCAGCAGATGATGGATCTGTATTTGTGTATGCTGTAACGTTCATAATAGCTCCTAAAGCATTTTCTGCGTCACTAAAACTAGTGTAAAATGTAAACATCTCATTAACAGCATTTGAGGATATAAGCTCGTTTGCTTCAGTTAGATTAAAATCTGAAAAACCATCAGAATCCTCATCACACTGAATTAATTCTACAGCATTTACAATTACGGGAAGTTCATTCACTACTAAGTCTACAAGTGCAGTTTCATAACATTCTGAATTGTCATTATTTTCTACCCTAACTACAATTTGATCTGTAGTAGCAATGGTATTTGTGTATACGTTGGATAATGGACTTGTAGCAGTATCAGCATTGGCTTGATCAAAATAATAGGTTACAGTGAATTGCCCAGGGTTCTGAGTGCCTAAAATTTGAGCATTTATTGATGGCAAATTAAATTCTACAAAACCGTTAGTGTCATCGCCGTCAGTAGCATCATCACATAGCTCATAAATAAATGGAGTTGCAGTGGGTTGATCAAAAATATCAATTAAAAAGCTAGAAGTCCTATAACAGGCTGTATTACCAGTATTCTCTATACGTACAAAAATTTGCTCTTGTTGATAAGCTACTTGATTTGTATATGGAGATACCAAGGGAGACATATCCATCTCAGCATTATTTAATGAATTATGATATGTAACTTCAAAATCTGCTGCTGATTGTCCATTGAGAATAGAATTATCCAAGTCTAAAAGGTTAAAATCCCAAAAGCCATCATTATTATCATCGCAAATCAACTGGTTATCTAATGGATTTACAATAACCGGAAGTTCACTTACTACCAAATCTACAAGTGCAGTTTCATAACAGTTTGTATTGTCATTGTTCTCTACCCTAACCACAATTTGATCGGTGTTAATAATGGTATTTGTGTATAGGTTAGGCAATGGGCTTGTACCAGAATCTGCAGTTGCTTGATCCAAATGATAAGTGACTGAAAATTGCGCTTGATTCTGAGTGCCTAGAATTTCAGAATCTATAAAAGGTAAATTAAATTCTACAAAACCGTTAGTGTCATCGCCATCTGCAGCATCATCACATAGCTCGTAAACAAATGGAGTTGCATTGGGTTGATCAAAAACATCAATTAAAAAACTAGTCGTATTATAGCAATTTGTATTACCAGAATTCTCTATCCGTACAAAAATTTCTTCTTGTTGATAGGCTATTTGATTTGTATAAGGAGATGCCAATGGTGATATAGCCATATCAGCATTATTCAGAGAACTATGATATGTAATCTCAAAATCCGCAGCTGGTTGTCCGTTAAGAACCAAATTATCTAATGCAGATAGATTGAAATCCCACAAGCCATCAGTATTATCATCGCATATCAATTGGTCAGTCACTGGGTTTGCTACAGGTTGATCGAAAAAATTAACATTGAATTCAATGACACCAATTATCACACTAGAATTATCAAATGCATTTGCTGTATATACTGCACTTGGTGCTACAACATTGTTTAGAACAGGACCTGTTTCTGCAAGAGGTACACCATCTCTCAACCACTCATAAGTTACAGCTCCAGTTGTAGTTGCATCTAAACTCGTTGTTTCGTTAACGCACAAATCAATAGCGTTAACTATAGAACAATCTGTACTACCAGATGTAGGTGAACCAGAATTGGTTTGTTGTAGTGTTATAAAACCAGGCTGCTGAGAAAAGTTTGTTATCATTACAATATAAATATCGCCAGTCAAAGCACCTGGAAGCTCCATAAATTCTGTGGTGGCGGCAAGCCAACTACAATCTATTTTATTTGCATTAGTTAAATCAGCTCCACAATTAACATTCTCACTTGTAAATGGTCCCCAAGCAATAAAATCAACATCATATTGAGGTCCAGATCCATCAGCATTTTGAGATTGACTAATCGAAAAATTGAGGTCACCGTCTGAATCTATTCTTAAGAAATACCATGACGGAAAAGGCCATGATCCAGGGGCATCAGGACCTCCACCAGTACCACAACTATAATTAATACCTGGTTCTGCCATATCAGAAGCACCTGCTACACCTGGATGTGAATTAGGAAATACCAATGCGTTGTTACCTGCACAAAATGGTTCAACATCAGCACATAACGCGCCTTGAGCACTAACAGCTGCAGAACAACCTAAAAGAAAAAATAACAGAATAAAATATTTCATGTATATAAGTCGAATTTAAGAGATTTGAAATTTAAGGAAATTTTAGGTAAACAGATGTGTCTTCATCAATGTAAATGACACTTCAACGGTTTTACTTATATAACAACTCAAATATTAAAACTCCTACCTTGTAATCATACTATATTTATTGCTTATCTTTGCCTCTTAAATTTTAGATTGATTAATACCTTTATCCCAATGAAAATTGATAATGATTTTAATGATGTCGATGCTTTAGGAGATGACCATATTGGTTGCTCTAGTGAGACACCTCTTAGAGCTGATGCTTTTAAGCTGTCTAATAGTGAAAAAATTGACTCCATTAAGGGTGATGTAAAACATATTTTAGAAACCTTAGGTCTAGATCTTAACGATGATAGTTTAAAAGGCACTCCAAACCGTGTGGCAAAAATGTTTGTAAATGAGATTTTTGGTGGATTAAATCCTAATAAAAAACCAAAGGCTTCAACATTTGATAATAAGTATAAATATGGTGAAATGCTTGTAGAGAAGAACATAACGGTTTATTCTACTTGCGAGCATCATCTGTTACCAATAATAGGACGAGCACATGTTGCCTATATTTCTAACGGTACAGTCGTTGGTTTATCTAAAATAAATCGTATAGTAGATTATTTTGCCAAACGTCCACAAGTACAGGAACGTTTAACGATTCAAATTGTTAAAGAACTTCAAAATGTATTAAATACTGAAGATGTTGCTTGTGTTATTGACGCTAAGCATCTCTGTGTAAATTCTCGTGGTATAAAAGATATTGAAAGTAGTACAGTAACCTCAGAATTCGGTGGGAAATTTAAGGCTAAAGACACACGCCGAGAGTTCTTAGATTACATTCAGCTAGATACACAGTTTTAACTTGTTTACTCTTAGCTAGTTCTTTAGCTTTGTTTAAACAATTTTCAAATACGCATCATGCCATTATACGATACGCAACACATAAAAATATACAACACACTTTCTAGTAAAAAGGAGGTATTTCAACCAATTACATCGCGTCATATTGGTATGTATGTATGTGGCCCAACGGTTTACAGCAATGTGCATTTAGGCAACGTGAGAACATTTATGTCTTTTGATATGATTTTTCGCTATTTTAAACACTTAGGTTATAAAGTTAGATATGTGCGAAACATTACAGATGCTGGTCATTTAGAGAATGACGATGATATTGGTGAAGATAAAATCACTAAAAAAGCACGATTAGAAGCGATTGAGCCTATGGAAATTGTACAACGTTACACAGTAGATTTCCATAACGTTCTTAATACCTTTAATTTTTTACCACCAAGTATTGAACCCACTGCGACTGGACATATTATTGAACAGATAGAATTAATTCAGTCTATTATAGATAATGGCTTTGCATACGCTGTAAATGGCTCGGTTTATTTTGATGTTCACAAATACAATGAATCCAATGCATATGGAATTTTAAGCAAACGAAAATTAGAAGACTTAATTCATAATACGCGTGCATTAGATGGACAAAGTGATAAAAAGAATCCTCAGGATTTTGCGCTTTGGAAAAAAGCCGAACCTACTCATATTATGCGTTGGCCTTCACCTTGGAGTGATGGTTTCCCTGGTTGGCATTTAGAATGTACAGCAATGAGTACCAAATATCTCGGAGACCAGTTTGATATTCATGGTGGCGGAATGGATTTAAAATTTCCACATCACGAATGTGAGATTGCACAAAACCAAGCCGCAAAAGGTCAATCACCTGTTAAATATTGGATGCATGCCAATATGCTAGAACTTAACGGGACTCGGATGAGTAAGTCTTCTGGGAATTATATCAATCCCGCAGAATTGCTTTCTGGAGATAATGATATAATGTCTAAAGGTTATAACCCAAGTGTTATCCGGTTTTTTATGATGCAAGCCTCTTATAGAAGCGTTTTAGACTTAACTGATGATGGTTTACAAGCAGCAGAAAAAGGGTTTAGCAGATTAATGGAAGCTATTGATTTAATTGATAATTTAAAAACAAGCGCTACATCTACATTTAATGTTTCACAATGGAAACAGAACTGTTATGATGCCATGAATGACGATTTTAATACGCCTATTTTAATTGCAACCCTTTTTGATGCCGCTAAGTTTATTAACCAAGTTAACGATGGAAGCGCAAATGTAACTGCTGAAGATTTAGAATTACTAAAAGAAACGCTTCAAGCTTTTGTATTTGATATTTTAGGTTTAGTGGATGTATCTAAAGAAAGTTCTGGAAGTGATAAACTCGAAAGTGCTGTTGAAATTTTAATAAATCTAAGAAAAGAAGCAAGACTAAATAAAGATTTTGCTTTGTCTGATAAAATTAGAGATGATTTAGCTGAAGCCGGAATTCAACTTAATGATAGTAGAGACGGAACGACGTTTACGACGAATTAAAAAAGCTTATCCTAATCCTTTTCGCAGAGAAAGGACTTTACCGCGATTATGAAAAAAATAGTGATTGCTCCTTTTTTATTTATCATAAAGGTTTATCAAACTTTCATATCTCCTATTACTCCTGCTACTTGCAGATATCAACCAACATGTTCTCACTATGCTAAGGAAGCATTAGAAGTTCATGGATTCTTTAAAGGAGGTTGGTTATCTATCAAGAGGATTTTTAGTTGTCATCCGTTCGGTGGAAAGGGTTTTGACCCTGTTCCTCCAAAAGAGAATTAATATTACGTTAATGTCATTTTGAATACCTATCAAAATATTATATTTACCAGATAAATTATCTATACATGTTTTTACTTCAAATAGAATGGGATCCAACAAAGTTTATTGACTTAGGGTTTTTTAAACTTCATTTTTATAGCATGATGTGGATTGTAGCCTTTGTTTTAGGCTTCTACATCACCAAACGTATTTATAAGAACGAAAATCAGTCTGATGAAGCCTTAGATTCCCTATTCATATATTCTGTATTGGGCATAATGCTTGGTGCACGATTGGGTCACGTCATTTTCTACCAACGTGGATTGATAACAGAAGATTTTTTCAGCATCTTTCTACCGTTTAAGTTTCAAGGTGGTTTTGAGTTTACAGGTTTTCAAGGATTGGCAAGTCATGGTGCTGCAATTGCTATGATTATTTCCATGTACATCTACAATAAAAAAGTTTTGCATAAAACTGTACTTTGGATCTTAGATCGTGTTGTTATTCCTGTGGCACTTGGTGCTGTGTTTGTTAGAATTGGAAATTTTATTAATTCTGAAATTATAGGTAAAGAAACAGATTCTGCTTTTGGAGTCGTTTTTAAGCAATTAGGTGAAACGCAAGCAAGGCATCCTGCACAATTGTATGAAGCATTCAGCTATATTTTTGTGTTTTTAATTCTGTTTTATTTCTATTGGAAAACAAAAAAATCTGAGCAGCAAGGCTTCTTATTTGGTTTATTTCTAGTCTTATTATGGACAGTTAGATTCTTTGTTGAGTTTGTAAAAGTAGCTCAAGTAGATGGTCGTGATGACTATGTTTGGTTTATGAATACAGGACAAGTTTTAAGCGTACCATTTATATTAATTGGTCTCTATTTTATGTTTTTTTACAAGCCCAAAACTGAACTAAAAAAATAGCCTTGAAAGATTTCATTACATGTATAATAATTATTTCAGCCTTTTCAATTTTTATTAATTGTAAAGAGGAAAAGCAGTCCACCTCCTCGGAAAAGGTTGTTCCTGTTTTCAAAAAAGAAGCTGTTTTAAAACTGATTAAATCAGATTCTGATTCTATAATTAAAACTTTAGATATAGAGATTGCAGATAATGAATACGAAACGCAAACAGGTTTAATGTACAGAACAAAGCTTGAAGCAAATCATGGCATGTTATTTATCTTTCCAGATATGCAAATGCGTAGCTTCTATATGAAGAACACTAAGATTCCTTTAGATATTATCTATATTGATGAGGATAAACGCATTATTAGTTTTCAAAAAAATGCTAAGCCGTTAGATGAGACTTCACTTCCGTCTGATGCACCTGCAAAATATGTTCTAGAAATCAATGGTGGTAAAGCCGCTGAATGGCAACTTAAGGTTGGTGATGAGATTAGTTTCAAACCAATAAATGAATAAACCTCTGAGTATAGACATCGATACACCTTTAGGACATCGTTTAGGCCTAACCGTTTTTAAACCAAAACAATCAATTAATAAAAGTGTTATCATTTCTTCTGCCACAGGAGTATTACAGCGTTACTATTATAAATTTTCATCTTACTTATCAGAACTCGGTTATACGGTTTACACTTTCGATTATTACGGTATTGGTAAATCGAGTTCTAATATTGCCGAATTAGAACAAAACACAGTTAATCTCAAAGACTGGGGAGAAAATGATCAAGCTACTGTTATAAATTATGCTAAATCAGAGCATCCACAACATAAAATTATAATTATTACGCATAGTATTGGTGGTCAGATTTTGGCTTTCAACAAAAATATATCTCAAATAGATACTATAATTACTATTGCATCGCAAAGTGGATATTGGAAACATTGGAAAGGTTTTGAGCGCTTTAGAATGTGCATCTTTTGGTATATTCTAATTCCTTCACTTACACCATTATTTGGTTATTTTCCTGCTAAAAAAATAAAGCTTTTCGAAAATTTACCTAAACAAATGGTTTACCAATGGAGACGATGGGGAAAACACAAGGACTATATATTAAGTGAGTTTAACTATGAAGAACTTCAATTCAAAAATTATAATAGGTATTTGCTTTCATTGAGTTTTCCTAAAGATGAATATGCTCCAAAAGTCGCTGTAGATTGGTTAGCCAATCAATTTATTAATGCTGATTTAGATAGACGACATGTAGTACCTAAAGATTTTGGCATTTCAAATGTTGGTCATTTTGGCTTTTTTAGAAGTAAATTCAAAGATTCTTTATGGAAAACGACGCATAAATGGATTGAAGAACATTCTTAGGATTATCCTAATATTATTTTTACAAAAAGTAGCTCTTACAAAAAATGCCTCTCTTTTCAGAAAGGCATTTTATATTTCAAACTAAAAAATGATTTTTATTCTTCGTCTTCCTCTTTTACTTTCTTCTTTAATGATTCTGCGGCATCTCCTTTTTTAGCAGTATCGTACATTAGTGGTGTTGCGATAAACATAGATGAATATGTACCAACTAATACACCAACAATTAAAGCAAATAATAAACCTCTTAATGAATCTGCACCAAAAGCAAACATTGCTAACAATACAACCAATGTGGTTACAGAGGTGTTTAAGGTTCTACTTAATGTACTGTTAAGTGATGAATTGATGGTTTTACCAAACTCCCATGAGGTATGCTCATTTAAGAATTCTCTAATCCTATCAAACACTACAACTGTATCATTTAATGAGTAACCAATAACGGTTAAGATTGCAGCGATAAACGCTTGATCAATCTCCATACTAAATGGCATAAACTTCCATGTTAATGAGAAAATACCTAGTACAATTAAAACATCATGAAACACTGCCGCTACAGCACCAAGTGAGAATTGCCATTTCTTAAATCTAAATAAGATATATAAAAATACAACAACTAGAGATCCTAAGACTGCCCATATTGAAGACTTTTTAATATCATCTGCAATTGTTGGACTTACTTTACTAGAAGACATTTTACCAATTGCAGCATCACCAGAACCATCTAAAAATTCTTCATAAGTCATTCCTTCAGGTAAATACTTTTGTAATGCATCAAATAATTTAGCCTGTACCTCTTCATCTGCTTCAGTTGAGTTATCTTCTACTTTATATTTCGTAGAAATCTTTAATTGATTATCATCACCGATAGTTTTAGCTTCAGCACTGTTAAAGACCGCATTAAGATCACCTTTCACTTCTTCAATACTTACCGGTTGCTCAAAACGCACTTGGTATGTTCTTCCTCCAACAAAGTCAATACCTTCATCTAAACCATTAGTGAATAAAGAGCCTAAACTCGCTAAAATGAAAACTCCAGAAATTACATAAGCAATCTTGCGTTTCTTTAAGAAATTGATATTTATATTCTTAAATAAACCTTTGGTCATAGCTGTAGAGAAATCTAATTTTCCACCTCTATTAGAATACCAATCCACCAACAATCTCGTAATAAATATAGCTGTAAATAATGATGTTAAAATACCTATGATTAATGTTGTTGCGAAACCTTTAATTGGTCCTGTACCAAATATAAATAAGATTAAGGCTGTTAAACCTGTGGTAATATTCGCATCTAATATTGAAGATAAGGCGTTAGAGAAACCATCTTTAATAGACTCTTTCTGCGATTTTCCTTTTGCTAATTCTTCTCTAATCCGCTCAAATATAAGCACATTCGCATCTACCGAAATACCAATGGTTAAAACAATACCAGCAATACCAGGTAAGGTTAATACAGCTCCTAAACTTGCTAATACACCAAATATTAATAAAATATTTAGTAATAAAGCAATATCTGCAAAAACACCTGCTTTTCCATAATAAAATATCATCCAAAGTAGTACAAATGCTAAAGCGATAAGAAAAGATTTCATACCACTATCTATAGCTTCTTGCCCTAATGAAGGTCCAATTTCTTCTGCCTGTACTATTTCAGCTGAGGCTGGTAATTTACCTGCTCTTAAAACGTTAGCTAAATCGACAGCTTCGGTTAATGAAAATGATCCAGATATTTGTGATTTTCCTCCAGCAATTGGTCCTGTAGACACACTTGGTGCAGAATATACAATATCATCTAAAACAATAGCTATATTACCTTGCGTCTCATAAGCCACTTTGGTCATTGCTTCCCAAATTTTAGCTCCCTTAGAATTCATTTGCATACTTACAGCTGGTCTGTTTACAGGATCGTAATCTTGCCCAGCATCCGTAATTACAGCACCACTTAACTGCGGCACACCTTCTCTATTTCCTTTAATAGCGTATAGTTCTATAAATTCAGAATCTTCTTGTTGAATTCCCCAAGCAAACTTTAAATAACGCATCTCTACTGGTAATTGAGCTCTGTTTTTGGGATTGTTAAGCGCTGCCATTACTTTGTCCTTATCCTTTGCTAAGAACATACCTATTATTGAAGGGTTTCCTCCACGTCCTTGATAACCTAATGGATTTTGGTTAGCAACATCTGTAGAATCATTTTCTATTTGACCCGTTAACTCGTCAATGGCATTAGATGTTTCATCTTGGTCCACTTCTGTGACCTCTGCTTCGTCTGTGTCTTGAGAATCTTCTGATTTTGCAGATTCAATTAAAGCTTGATTTACTAATCCTAAATAAGGAGCTACGTCTTGCTCTTTATAAGTTTCCCAAAATTGTAATTGTGCTGTCTGCGTTACTAATTTTCTAATACGTTCTATATCCTTAGCTCCTGGTAACTCTAAGAGAATACGACCAGAGTTTCCTATACGTTGAATGTTTGGAGACGTTACACCAAACTTATCAATACGTTTACGTAATACCTCAAATGCAGAAACAATAGATTCATCTATTTTAGTTTCTATAATGCCTTTAACTTGGTCATCAGACATATCAAATTTCACCTCATCACTTAAAGTTCGGTTGGCAAAAATATCTGGTGATGCTAATTTTGTATCTCCTTTGATAGCATCAAAAGCTCTAAAAAATGATTGTAAGTAAGATTCTTGTGCATCTTTTTGTAATTCTTCAGCATCATCTAACGCTTTGTTAAATAATGGATCCTTACTATTATTAGCAAGTCCTTTTAAAATATCTCTTACAGAAATCTGAAGGATTACATTAATACCACCTTTAAGGTCTAGACCTAAATTCATGGCATTATTTTCTACTTCATTGTAAGTATACTGTGATACGCCCAAATTGTAAACCTCAATAGGCTCAAACTTATCGCCAACTTTTATTTTTGTAGTTTTTAAAGAATCTAGATATCTAACTTCTTCTACATTTCTTAAGGCACTATAGTTATCTACTGTATCCTCGTATTTGCTAATTGCTGCTACTTCAGCTTCGTCTTGTATTTGGTTCGCCTTAAAGGTGAACGATAATTGGTAAATACTTACCAAGCCAAATAACAGTGCAAAAACTTTAATTACTCCTTTATTTTGCATTTTATAAATTGTTTTAGTGTCAAATTTTTAAGGCGCAAATATAGAATTTACACTACAAATTGACAATGTTTATTTTTAAATTGATTTTTGTCTTTTTAATTGGTAAAAGACTTGAAATGAAGTAGGAATTATAATTAGATTTTTATAATTCCTTATGCAGTTGGTCCTGCTCTGACTTCAGGAATTCTATAAGATATAGTATCAGTTGCTATAACAACTGAACTACTAACTTTTATAGCCACCTGAAAGCTACGATTGAGATATTTTGAATCTAAGTTTTGTCCTGAAGTATTAACCTTTAAATTATTAAATCTATCGGTTTTTTGTTTTAACTCTACAGTTTGAATACCTTCAAAATCCCAATTGGTAGGATTACTTTTCTGAATTTCGGAAATATTGAGTTCGTAATTTTTTGTACGTTTTTCCTTAGGATAATCTTGAGAATCGCTAGAATTATAAGCGATTTGAAACGCTTCTTGATTTGACAGCACATCTTGAATATGTGCTACATCAGAATTACTATAATAAATTATTGTTAGTTGACCATTTTCACTATGCCCAATTTGAATATGCTCTGCACCAACGCTTTGCAATTTTTTATGAATACCGTCAATGGTGCTCTGAGCATCTTTTTTAGAAATATCATTGTCAGAAAACTGAATTACAATCTGCTGATTGGCATTAGTCGATTGCTCTAGGTACCTTCCAAAAAAAGCTAAGAGTACAACTAAAATCCCAAAATGCAGTTTGGTTTTCATGCGGCAAATATAGAAAAAAAATACTCCCGATAGTTATCGGGAGTATTATATAGTCTCTATTATTTAAAGTTAACTAAACGTATTACATTTTAGAATACCCTTCTAATGGTGTTAAACTAAATTTTGCATCAGCAATGGCTTCTTTATTCAATTCTTTAACTTCAGTTGTAATGGTCATTGCCATACCTTGCTGATTCATACTCATAACCATATACATCGGAAATCCTTTTAATTTATCTCCTAACATAGCTGTTTGCTGTGTCATTACTGGTACAATTTCATCAGTAACATACATTTCCATTTGCATTTTTACACCAGCCTGATCTACAGTAACCATATACTGTTTACACTCATAACCTAAAATTGTTTTAGTTTCGGTGCCTTCGGTTACAGTGACATTCTCACTAGCTTTTTTCACTTCTTCAGAATCCAAATCTGTCATAGTATATTTTTTACCCATCATTGGACTATCCATTAACATTAGCATTTTATTTTCGCTCATGTCAGTGATCATAATAATATCACCAGAACTAGGATTACTTACTTCCGCTCTTGTTTTTTGTCCTTTAATGTAGGTTACCGTTTCCATAGTAGATCCTCCCATCATTTGATCTAGCATGGCTTGCATTTCTTCATTATCTGTAGTTATTGTCTGAGTCATAGAGATTTTGCCTTCTTCAAATTTCTCTTGGGCCTTAACAGAAACTGCTATCATTAAAGCAAAACCTAATAATATTATTTTTTTCATCTTTTCTATATTTTAATTGTTTATCATAAATCAAAAACCTTACCACAAGAATGAAGTAAGGTTTTATATTTATTTATTTTTATTCAAACTCTACAATTCTAAAAGTCCATTAGTTTTCTTAACACCTTCTGCACTTGCTTTCATGTGTTCTTTTTCAGCAGCACTTAAGGATACATCGACAATTTTTTCAATGCCGTTTCTACCCAAAATAACTGGCACACCAATACATAAATCACTTAAACCGTATTCTCCATCTAATAATACAGAACATGGGTAAATTTTCTTTTGGTCGCAAGCAATCGCTTGTACTAACCCACTAACCGCTGCACCAGGTGCGTACCAAGCAGAAGTTCCTAACAACCCTGTAAGCGTCGCTCCACCAACTTTAGTATCTGCCGCAACTTGGTTTAGTCTGTCTTCTGATAAGAACTCAGACACTTTTATACTATTTCTAGTGGCATGAGATGTTAATGGCACCATTCCTTTATCACTGTGCCCACCGATTACCATACCATCTACATCGCTAATTGGTGCTTCTAAAGCTTCTGCTAATCTGTATTTAAAACGTGCAGAGTCTAAAGCTCCACCCATTCCTATAATTCTATGCTTAGGTAAGTCTGTTGTTTTATGAACCAAATACGTCATTGTATCCATAGGATTACTTACTACTATTAAAATTGTATTTGGTGAATGTTCTACTAAACTAGAAGATACAGATTTTACAATACCTGCATTGATACCTATTAATTCTTCACGTGTCATACCTGGTTTACGTGGAATACCTGAAGTTATTACACAAATATCACTATCAGCAGTTTTAGAATAATCGCTAGTGCTTCCTGTTATTTTTGTATCAAACCCATTTAAAGATGCTGTTTGCATAAGGTCCATTGCTTTTCCTTCTGCATAGCCTTCTTTTATATCTAATAAAACGACTTCTGAAGCAAAATTTTTAATGGCAATATATTCTGCACAACTTGCTCCTACTGCACCTGCACCAACTACTGTTACTTTCATTTTTATTATTTTTTTAATTGTGAAACTTCCTGTTATTAAGGAATGTAAAATTACAAATAAAAACGCTGTAAACGAAAAAAGCCCAAGATTTACTCTTGAGCTTAACGTAATTTAAAAATTAATTTCAACAGTTATCTAAACCCGAAGTTAATACCAACAGATACGGCGTCAAATTTAGAGAGATGATATTCTGCATTTAGTCTAAAAAAGCCTAATTTTAATTTTGCACCAAGGGTTGCTCGTACATCAGAAATTTCACTAGATACAGAAAAAGGATCTACAATCGTCTCAGAGGTTAAAGGACCATTGGTAACCCTATAGTTTCCTAATAAATCAGATTCAGACTTACCTTTTATGTAGCCTAAACCTCCATAGAAATTGATTATAGGTAATTTAGTAGACGCTATAAGTTGAAACAACCACGTATTTGTATCGTTCTCTAACCTTTGATTTTCGCCATCAATCCCAGAAGATGCCGTTATATCATAAGAGCCATCTAAGTGATTGTATGCTACTAGACCAGAAATTGCGACAGGCCAGAGCTTACTCGCAGGCAGCAATCCTGTAAATTCTAATTGTAATGCTGCTCCGTAGGTACTAAAACTTACATCTTCGTTATCTATTTTAGGAAAAAACCGTGCTTTTATTTCAATGCCACTACCAAGACCTACAGCACCTTGTACAAATGCTGTTGGCAATAGGTTTCTACTGGCATCACCAATGCCTTGAGGTAATTCTAGCTCAACGCTTTGCGATCCAAAAAGTGGGTCATCATACTCAACTTCAATAAAAATTGTAGGATCATTTTCACCTAATACAGATGCCACCATTTGCGAGCTTGGACCTTCTACAAACTGTACATTATTATAATCTGCTGTATTAAGATTAAATAGTTTGTTTTCTTCACCAATCAAAGTTGCGTTTACAACAGCTGAAATTTCGAATGCTGCAAGAGGTTTTACTTTGGCCGAATTGAACCAGTTGGCATTCATACTATGCATTAAACCATTACTACCTGGTGCTAAGTAGTCATTTGTAAAGCGTTGTGCGTCGTCTATACCAGCCGCTAGTAATACGTCGATATCATTTTGGGCATTCGTAGAACATAAGGTTGAGCAAATTGCAGTAAATAACAGTAATTTTTTCATTAGGTTAAGATTTTTATTTATAGACAAATATATTAAAATAACGTTTAAAATTGCATTTTAGCGTATTTTTATGTTTTTAAACGATAGAATTTAAATTCGTTTGAACCTACACTAAAATTATCTATATGAATTTTTTAAAACCACAACTCACAAAATTACGTATGGATAGTAATTGACCTATTAACTTCAGTTTTGAGGTTAATATGAACTAAATCGCTAATAAAAAAGTTTTAATTACTTTAAGTGAAGGCTTTTGAACTATTTAAGATATCTTTTTGCTTAGCAAAAAGTATTTGCTATTAATCAAAAAAACCGCATAGAATATATGCGGTTTTTTATTTAAAGTTATTATTTATTATGCATCAATATTAGCATAAATGGCATTCTTCTCAATAAACTCTCTTCGAGGTGGTACTTCATCTCCCATTAACATTGAGAAAACTCGATCTGCTTCTACTCCATTATCAATTTGTATTTGGCGTAATGTTCTAAACTCAGGATTCATTGTCGTATCCCAAAGTTGTATCGCATTCATTTCACCAAGACCTTTATAACGTTGAATTTTCGCTCCATCTCCATATTGTTCCATTAATGCTAAACGTTCTTCATCATTCCATGCATACGCTTTTTTAGCTCCTTTTTTCACTAAGAATAAAGGTGGTGTTGCAATGTATATATGACCATTTTCAATCAACTCCTTCATGTATCTAAAGAAGAAGGTTAAGATTAAGGTTTCAATGTGACTACCATCAATATCGGCATCACACATAATGACAATTTTATGATATCTTAATTTTGAAAGGTTAAGAGCTTTACTATCTTCTTCAGTTCCGATAGTAACACCAAGGGCTGTGAAGATATTCTTAATTTCTTCGTTTTCAAAAACTTTGTGCGTCATCGCTTTTTCTACGTTAAGAATTTTACCCCTTAATGGCAGAATAGCCTGAAACGCTCTATCTCGACCCATTTTTGCAGTTCCACCTGCCGAATCTCCCTCTACGAGATAAATTTCGCAAATTTCAGGATCTTGCTCAGAACAGTCACTTAACTTCCCAGGTAAACCACCAATACTCATTACGGTTTTGCGCTGCACCATTTCTCGAGCTTTCTGAGCTGCATGACGCGCTTGAGCTGCTAAGATTACCTTTTGAACTATAGTCTTAGCATCATCTGGGTTTTCTTCCAAGTAATCCGTTAACATTTCAGAAACCGATTGACTCACTGCTGCAGAAACCTCTCTGTTTCCTAATTTTGTTTTGGTTTGCCCTTCAAACTGTGGTTCTTGTACTTTTACCGAAATAATAGCTGTTAAACCTTCACGAAAATCATCACCAGCAACATCAAACTTTAATTTTTCTAACATGCCAGATTCGTCTGCATATTTCTTCAACGTATGTGTTAGTCCGCGACGGAAACCAGAAAGGTGTGTACCACCTTCATGTGTATTAATATTGTTAACGTAAGAGTGTAAATTTTCAGCATAAGAGGTGTTATAAATCATAGCAACCTCAACTGGTACACCGTTCTTTTCACCTTCAAAAGCAATCACCTCTTTTATTAACGGATCACGACTACTGTCTAAAAATTTAATAAATTCACTAAGGCCTTCTTTAGAGTGAAATGTTTCACCTTCAAACTCCCCATCTTCTTTTTTATGACGTCTATCTACCAAATGAATAGTAATACCTTTATTAAGGTAAGCTAACTCGCGTAAACGACTTGCCAAGGTATCGTAATTATATTCTAAAGTTTGTGTAAAAATCGTTGCATCTGGTTTAAAAGTAACTATCGTACCTCTTTTTTCAGTTGTACCCACTTTCTTAACAGGATACATAGCTTTACCCTTTTCATATTCTTGCTCCCAGATATCACCTTTTCTATAAACAGTAGCTTTTAAATGATCCGATAATGCATTAACACAACTTACACCAACACCATGCAGTCCACCAGAGACTTTATAAGAATCTTTATCAAACTTTCCGCCAGCACCAATTTTAGTCATTACAACTTCTAATGCAGAAACGCCTTCTTTCTTATGAAGATCTACAGGAATACCACGACCATCATCTTCTGTAGTTATAGAGTTATCCTCATTTATAGTTACTGTAATATTATCACAATGACCTGCTAAGGCTTCATCGATAGAGTTATCTACGACCTCATAAACCAAGTGATGTAAACCTCTAACTCCAGTATCTCCAATATACATAGAAGGACGCATGCGCACATGTTCCATACCTTCTAAGGCCTGAATGCTATCTGCTGAGTAATTATCCTTGTTAAATTCTTCTCTCTTTTCGCTCATTATTTTGAATAAATTTAGTTCGATTTATGGCATAAAAAAATGACACATTTGTATCATTTTTGAATACTAACAAATATACGATTTTAAAGTGCCTTTTGAAAGCCTTTTAGCGTTTGAAGCTGATAATTATGAACAATTGTTAATTACTCAAAAGTGGCTTAGAATGGCTAATAAGCATCTTAAATTAAATTTTGGTGATTTTCTAAGTCTTCTTAGACTACCATAAACAACAAAATCTCGCACACGCGAGATTTTGATTATTTATGCATTTATAATAACTGTATAATCCTGACGAAAATGTCGGCATTATTGCGATAGCGATCGGAACGGTTTCGCTGAATTTTCTTCGACTTTGTCTGTTATAAATATAGATTCATTATTCCCGCTAAAAAGCGGGATTATTCCGATAGCTATCGGAACGGTTTCGCTGAATTTTCTTCGACTTCGTCTTGAAAATTCAGAACCTCATTAATACGCTTCATCATGTACATTAGCTATCGCTCTACCAGAAGGATCGTTCATGTTTTTAAAGGCTTCATCCCATTCTAAGGCTATCGCTGTACTGCAAGCAACGCTTGCCTCTTGTGGTACGCTTAATGCTGCTGCATCACTTGGAAAGGGACCTTCGAAAATAGTTCTGTAATAATACTCTTCTTTATTTAATGGTGTGTTAATTGGAAAACGGAATGCCGCATTTTCGATTTGCTCATCAGTCACTTCTTTATCTACTAATTCCTTAAGCGTGTCAATCCAACTGTAACCTACTCCATCACTAAATTGTTCCTTTTGTCTCCAGGCTACACTTTCTGGTATCATGTCTTCAAATGCTTTACGCACTACCCATTTTTCCATGCGCTCTCCGTTAATCATTTTATCTTTTGGGTTAATTCTCATAGCAACATCCATAAATTCTTTATCCAAGAATGGAACACGACCTTCAATTCCCCAAGCCGCTAAACTTTTGTTAGCTCTAAGACAATCGTACATGTGTAACTTATCTAATTTACGCACTGTTTCTTCATGAAATTCTTTTGCATTCGGAGCTTTATGAAAGTATAAATACCCTCCAAAAATCTCATCTGCTCCTTCACCAGAAAGTACCATTTTAATTCCCATAGATTTAATAACTCTTGCCATTAAATACATTGGTGTAGACGAACGTATTGTGGTAATATCGTAGGTTTCAATATTATAAATCACATCCTTAATAGCATCTAAACCTTCTTGAATAGTGAATTTTATTTCGTGATGAACTGTGCCAATATGATCGGCTACTTTTTTTGCTGCTGCCAAATCCGGAGAACCTTCCAAGCCTACAGAGAATGAATGTAATTGAGGCCACCACGCTTTTTCCTTATCATCGGCTTCAATACGTCTTTCCGAATATTTTTTAGCAATAGCGGAGGTTACTGAAGAGTCTAAACCACCAGAAAGTAAAACTCCATATGGTACATCACTCATTAATTGTCTATGTACGGCATCCTCTAAAGCTTGTTTAACTTCAGCAATACTAGTTTCGTTGTCTTTTACAGCGTCGTAAGTTGTCCAATCACGCTTATACCATTTTACAAACTCGCCATCTTTACTCGACATGTAATGTCCTGGAGGAAATAATTCGATTTTGGTGCAAATACCTTCTAAGGCTTTTAATTCTGAAGCGACATAAAAAGTTCCGTTTTTATCCCAACCAATGTATAATGGAATAATTCCCATATGATCTCTAGCAATAAAGTATTCATCTTTCTCAGTATCATAAATAGCAAATCCGAAAATACCATTCATATCATCAACAAAGTCAACTCCTTTTTCTTGATATAACGCCAAAATAACCTCACAATCACTTTCTGTTTGAAACTTATAATCTGGGAATTGTTTACGTAGTTCTCTGTGATTATAGATCTCACCATTTGCAGCTAAGATTAACTTCTGATCTGGGCTAAACAATGGCTGTTTACCAGAAGCAGGATCTACAATTGCTAAGCGCTCATGCGCCATTATTGCTTTATCATCACTGTAAATACCACTCCAATCTGGCCCACGATGACGAATAGACTTTGCCATTTCTAAGATCTGAGGTCTTAATTCGTCTGCTTTTTGTTTTATATCGAACGCACATACTATTCCGCACATAACTTTTTGTTTTAATATTAATTATAAGGCAAATATGAATATAAACTTTCATTCATTAAACATAAGTGAATAAATTGATTTCATTTATTATTAAAATTTATTTATTTATTTTTAATTTGAATTAAAAAATTCCCTTTTTAGGTTTAAAACTATCAATCTGTAAATTTTAGTATTTCTTTATTACACATTCAATATATAATCCATTAACTTCAACGAAACAAAATTTAATACACATTATGAAAACTAAAAACTTAATTACAACAGTGGCTTTTGCAATAACGATGCTTTTTTCGTTTAATGTAGAAGCTCAAAAATTTGCTGGAATGGATAAAAGTCCGATGGATGCAGCTGCATTTCCTAGTGATTATAAAATTTCTGAAAAAGCTATAAAAGTAGTTTACAGTCGTCCACAGCTTAAAGATCGTGAATTGAGCGAACTGGTGCCAGACGGTAAAGTTTGGCGTACAGGTGCTAACGAAGCTGCAGAATTGACACTTTACACGGATATGATGTTGGGAGACACTAAAGTTGAAGCTGGTACTTATACATTTTATTTAAAGCCAAATGGAAAAGAATGGACTGCAATCATAAGTTCTGATCTTAATGTTTGGGGAAGTTATTTCTATAACGAAGAGAATGATGTCGCACGTTTAGCTGTGCCAGTAACTATGGCAGAAGAATCTTTAGAAGCTTTTTCTATTGCTTTTGAAAAATCTGACGATGGCGTGCATATGCACTTAGGTTGGGGAAAAGCTAGAGCTGCTGTACCTTTTACTAAATAAGTTTTTAGACTTTAGACTTTAGACTTTAGAAAAAAATACAAAAGTTTCAATTGTGAAATAGTCACAATTGGAACTTTTGTTTATATAAAACTCATGGCTTAAAGCGATGGAATATGTGCCCAATTTTCGCCAGTCTTAATTCTATGTAATTGCATAGTAGTAACACCAAATTGTTTTGCTATCATTTTCAATCGTGTTTTCCGATTCGGATTATTCAATATCTTCTTTAAACGTCTAACATCATTTTCACTCAGTTTTGCTGTGGTAAAATTGTCTGGCCTTTTATAGTTTGGGTTACTAAATTGGTGAATTTCCTTTTCGCGTTTAGTGACCCATTTTAAATTATCTAAATGGTTATTTAATTTATCATAATCTAAATGAATGACAAACTCCCCATCGTTTTGTTCTAAAAAATGCTGTGCTAATATTTTGTGCAGATAGTAGGTTTTAAACTTTCCTTTTTCAACTTTTTTTACCCTGAAGTAAAGGTAACCGTGCATATTGTAAGGTTGAAAAATAGCTTCTTTACCTTTTCGTATTCGTATTACACGACCGTGAGACGATAATTTATACGTTTCGTCAGGATGTATAACATCATCGAAGACAACGGTTTTCCATTGCTCGTTCCAAAAATTGCGTATCATTATATTCTTAATTAAGGGAAGCTAAAGATAGGTTATTTCTAAAAAAATATTGATATTACGGAATATTCAAATATTTATGAGTCTGTAATGACACTTTCCACTTCGGATTTGCCATCACATAATCCACAATCTGCGGCATCATTTTATCGCGTTTACTCCATTCGGGTTGTAAATATAGTACGCAGTTTTCATTCACTTTTTCGGCTTGTTCTTCAGCAAATTTAAAATCGTCTTTATTGTAAACGATACATTTTAGTTCGTGTGCTTTTTCGTATACTTCTTCTGTTGGGAGTTTCATCTTTTTAGGAGATAGACAAATCCAATCCCATTCGCCAGTTAATTTATATGCTCCAGAAGTTTCAATATGTGTCTGTACTCCTTTTGCTTTTAGCTGATTCGTTAGTGGATTCATGTCCCACATTAACGGTTCTCCGCCTGTGACAACAATAATATCGCTATACGTAATGGCATTCTCAACAATCCTAGTCGTCTCCGTTGCAGGATGCAGTTCTGGCAACCAACTTTCTTTTACATCGCACCAATGGCAACCCACATCGCAACCACCTATTCTTACAAAATATGCTGCAGTTCCTTTATGAAAGCCTTCACCTTGTATGGTATAAAACTCTTCCATTAAAGGTAATAAATGACCTTTGTCTATAAGGGCTTGTTTTTCTCTTCTTGTCATAGTTGGCAAATATATTGATTAGTTCATAGTCTCAGTCTCAGTTTGCAGTAAATTATAGTTTCGACCAGCTGTAAACTGCGACTGTTCACTATTTCGCTGCAATCACATCAATTTCAATACTTGCTCCACCTGCCAATCCGGATGCTGAGAACGTAGTACGCGCCGGTTTTTTAGTAAAATACGTGATGTAAACAGAATTAAAATCCTTAAAATCATCAATATCCTTTAAGATTACAGTACACTTCACTACGTTATCTAGTGAAAGTTTATGGTGCTCTAAAACTGCTTTTATGTTTTCAATGACTTGTTTTGTTTCGACTTTAATTCCGCCAGAAACTAAAGCTCCTTTTTTATGATCTTTACCAATTTGACCGGTTAAAAATAAAAAATCATCTGTCTCTACTGCATCACTAAAAGGAGTGTTTATTCGACTAGACTCATGTGACTGATGAAAAATAATCTCTGAATTAGAATCTTTACAAGCCTGTAAACTAACTAAAACAGAAAAACATATTATTAAATGTGAATACTTCATGGCATTGTGTTTTAAACTTGATTAAAATTACATTATTTTTATAAAAATTTTCTGACTAATGAAGAATTCTGATAATTTCATAAAAGACATTGCTGAGGGCAATACCTTTAAAGGCGACTATATAACTTTAGGTGCTGCGATGTTAGAAGGAGAGACAATGACTAACGCTTATGTCAACGTGCCTCTAAAAACCATGAATAGACATGGTTTAATCGCTGGTGCTACTGGTACAGGAAAAACAAAAACACTTCAAGTTTTGGCTGAAAACCTCTCCGAAAAAGGGATTCCGGTTTTACTTATGGATATTAAAGGTGATTTAAGTGGCTTGGCAAAGCCTAGTCCTGGTCATGCTAAAATTGATGAACGTCACCAAAAAATTGGATTACCTTTTGAAGCCAAAGGATTTCCAGTAGAAGTAATGACACTTTCTGAGCAAGATGGAGTACGTTTAAGAGCGACGATTAGTGAATTTGGACCTGTTTTAATTTCAAGAATATTAGATGTTACTGAAACACAAGCCGGAATTATATCTGTAATCTTCAAATATTGTGATGATAATAAACTACCACTTTTAGATATAAAGGATTTCAAGAAAATTTTACAATATGCCACTAATGAAGGTAAAAAAGAATTTGAAGATGAATATGGTAGAATTTCAACATCATCTACAGGTGCGATTCTAAGAAAACTAGTAGAAATTGAACAACAAGGAGGAGACATCTTTTTTGGTGAGAAATCTTTTGATACTCAAGATTTATTAAGAGTTGATGAAAATGGAAAAGGCTACATTAACATTATTAGATTAACAGATATACAAGATAAACCAAAGTTGTTTTCAACATTTATGCTGAGTCTTCTGGCTGAAATCTATTCGACTTTTCCCGAACAAGGAGATAGCGGACGACCAGAACTTATTATGTTTATTGACGAAGCCCATTTAATTTTTAATGAAGCTTCAGATGCTTTACTTGATCAGATTGAAAGTATTGTAAAGCTTATTCGTAGTAAAGGTGTTGGTCTATATTTTGTGACTCAAAATCCTACTGATGTACCTGAAGCTGTTTTGGGACAATTAGGATTAAAGGTTCAGCATGCTTTAAGAGCTTTTACTGCAAAAGATAGGAAGGCTATAAAACTTACCGCTCAAAACTATCCTGATACTGAGTATTATGATACTGCAGAAGTTTTGACCTCATTAGGAATTGGTGAAGCTTTAGTGTCTGCTTTAGATGAAAAAGGGAAGCCAACTCCATTAGCAGCAACACTGATGCGCGCACCAATGAGTCGCATGGATATTTTAACGGAAAGTGAATTAGGTAGCTTGCTTGCTCAGTCTAAACTTGCAAAAAAATATAATGAAGAGATTGACCGAGAAAGTGCTTATGAAATACTAAACAATAAAATAGATAAGGCGGAAGCAGAAGAAGCAAAACAAAAAGCTAAGGAAGAAAAAGAAGCTTTAAAACGTGCTGAAAGTAAAAAAAGAACAAGCACTACAAGAAGACGAAGCACTCGACAAAACCCAATTGTTAAGGTCTTAACAAGTGCAACTGTAATACGAGGAGTCTTAGGAATTTTAACTAAGATGATTAAATAATTACCACCAATTCTATTATGAAAAATATCTTATTTGCATTACTAATTTGTACACTTTTAATAACGAGTTGCGCTAAAGAATCAAAACCAAATCCGTTTTTAATAGAAAAAAATCATGTCGGTTTGCTAACTGACTCTACACAAGTAAAGGATTTAGACGTCATTTTTGCAAACGACTCAGTTGTTCGTTATATTGCTGGTGATGAATTTGCAGGCGTAGTTAATAGTATTGAGATTTTTGAAAAAAGCGGTAAAAAGCTCTTAGACCTATCTCCGAGAGAAGCATTAGACTCAACTTCAGTAATATCTAGCGTACGCTTTTTAGATGAGCGTTATAAAACTGAGAAAAATATATCTGTACTAAGTACATTTAACGATATTAAGGAGGCTTATAAAATTTCAAAAATTGATAATCTTATTAATTCTATTTTAGTTTCGGTTAATGAGATTAATGCCTCATTTACTATTGATAAAAAAGAATTGCCAAGTAGTTTACAATTCGATATGAATATGACTATAGACCCAATTCAAATTCCGGATAATGCTAAAATTAAGTATTTTATGGTGCATTGGTAATTGTGGGCTAAAGCATCGAACTACTGAACTACACAAAAGGTTATGTTTATTCTAGTTCGTAAAAAGTTTGACTTGATGGTGTGGGCAAATTTAAGAGGTTAAAATGCAAGAAAAGAAACCATATAAAATTCAAAATTCACCATTTGTAGTTCCTACAGATGATGGGAAAATTATAAAAGAGCACTTTGGAAATGCTACTGATGGTAATTCTAAAATTAGCATAGCTCACATGATTGCGCCAGCTGGTTGGAGTGAACCATTTCAAACACCAGAATTTGATGAATATACTTTTATAATAAAAGGTAAAAAACAATTTATAATCAATGACGAGATTGTAGTTTTAGAAGCAGGTCAGTCTATAAAAATAGAAAAAAACACCAGGTTACAATACTCTAATCCCTATACAGAACCATGTGAGTATTTAGCGATTTGCTTACCAGCTTTTTCAATAGAAGCTGCGAATAGAGAAGATCAATAAATAGACAATTAATAGCATGAGTAGTTTCGTAATTAAATCGATTGGCAATGCCTTAAATGCCATTAGTTTAATATCCCCAAATTATGCCACTAATAAGGCTTTAAAATTATTTGCGTCACCGAGAAAAGGACGTTATTCAAAAGATCAAATTTCCGTTATCGATTCAGCGTTATTTGAAGAAATAGGTTACGAAGACCTCGATATAGCCACTTATCGTTGGGTTGGCAAAGGTAAAACTATTTTACTTGCTCACGGTTGGGAGAGTAATACATCGCGTTGGGATTATATATTAAAAGATTTAAAGGCACAGGATTACAATATCGTAGCTTTAGATGCACCAGCTCATGGTCGGTCTAGTGGAAAACAGTTTAATGCCGTATTGTATTCTGAGTTTATCAATATTGTGGCGAAACGATTTAAACCCGAGGTTTTAATTGGGCATTCTGTTGGTGGTATGGCAAACGTATTTTGCATGTATAAGCATCAATTACCATCCGTAAAAAACATAGTTTTACTTGGTGCGCCAGCACATTTTACAGGTGTATTTTCTAGATATAAAACCATGATGGGCTTTAATAATAGAATTTCTAAGGGTTTAGATTCCATTGTTCTAGAACGTTTTGGAAAACCCGTAGATTACTTTTCTGCTGCTAACTTCGTAGAAACAATTGAAGCCGAAGGTTTAATTATTCACGATGAAAACGATCGAATTATTCCTTATGAAGATGCGCTGCTTTTTGCTAATCGTTATAAAAATTCTGAATTAATTTCTACCAAAGGTTTTGGTCATGGCTTAAGAGATTTGTCTTTAACACCTAAGATTATAGAGTTTATTGATAGTTAATCTTTATCATACCTTTACACCATGTCAGAAACCCTAACAAGACTTAACAAATATCTCAGTGAAGCTGGTTATTGCTCGCGCAGAGAAGCAGACCGTTTAATCGATGCTGGCAGAGTTACCATTAACGATGTGGTACCAGAAATGGGAACTAAAGTAACATCTGAAGATATAGTTAAAGTGGATGGTGCTATAATTGGTGAACGAAAAGAAGACTTTGTCTATTTAGCTTTTAATAAGCCTGTAGGTATTGTTTGTACAACGGATACGCGTGTAGAAAAGGATAATATTATTGACTACATCAACTATTCTAAACGTATTTTCCCAATTGGCCGATTAGATAAACCAAGCGAAGGTTTAATTTTACTTACAGATGATGGAGATATTGTAAATAAAATTTTAAGAGCAAGTAATAACCACGAAAAAGAATATCTCGTAACCGTTGACCAACCCATTTCTCAAACCTTTGTTGAGCGTATGGCTGGTGGTATTTACCTTGAAGATTTGGGAAAGCGCACTAAAAAATGTGAGGTTAAAAAAATAGATAAATTTACGTTTAGTATTATTCTAACCCAAGGTTTAAATAGGCAAATTCGTCGTATGTGCGAGTATTTAAATTATGAGGTGCAAACCTTAAAACGTGTAAGGATAATGAATATTAAGCTTGATATACCTTTGGGTAAACATCGTGAATTGACTAAAGACGAATTCACAAAACTTAGCGAATTAATAAGTGAATCTAAAAAAACGTTCGATGCCAATCAGCGTACACCTCGTAAAAACAGACGCTAATTAAATCCTAAGTAGTAGAAAAAATTAAATCTTCATTACTAATTTTAAAGACATCACATGAAAATGAAAGCGTTAACAACCGTATTCCTATTAATTTCTTTTTTCAGTTTTTCACAAAACAAAAAATCAGTTTCAGATCTAGAAGCTATCCATAAAAATATAGCAGATTTTTCTACAGCACTCTTAGCAGGTGATCAAGACGCTGTTGCGGATATGTACACTAATGATGGAAAGATTTTTCCGAATAATAAAAAAATTCTGTCAGGTAAAACTGCTATAAAAACCTATTGGACACTGCCAGAAGGAGTGAAAATTACACACCATAAAGTGACACCTTCAGAAATAAAAATTGAAAATGATATGGCTTACGATTACGGTTACTACGAAGGTAAAACACGTGCACAAGATAAAAAAGAAGCTTCTTGGAAGGGCAAATACGTCATTATTTGGAAAAAAATTAATGGTGACTGGAAAATATATTTAGATATATGGAATTCAGTTACTGAGTAATCCTTATTTTTAATAAAATTTTAAACGTAATCTGTGTCTAAACTTCAACCATTTCATCTCGCTATTCCTGTTGATAATTTAAGTGAATGTCGAAATTTCTACACCAATATCCTGAATCTTCAGGAAGGCAGAAGCAGCGACCATTGGGTAGATTATAACTTTTTTGGACACCAACTGGTAATCCATTATAAACCAAAAGAAAAAGAAGATTTACATACCAATTCTGTTGATGGTAAAGATGTCCCTATTCCGCATTTTGGAGTGGTTTTAAACTGGAGCGATTTTCATTTGTTTGCAGATAATCTTCGCCTCAAACATATAGACTTTATAATTGAGCCTTACGTAAGATTTGAAGGAGAAGTTGGTGAACAAGCGACCATGTTTTTTAAAGATCCTTCTGGAAATGCCCTAGAATTTAAAGCCTTTAAAGATATGGATCAGCTATTTGCTAAGTGATTTCTTTCTTCTATCTAAAAGATAAAAAGGCAAATAAATTAACAAAAAAAGTGGAATGATTATCAACTGACCAACCAAAATATAATAAGGCCATTCACCAAAATAATCTAATATTGAAGCAGATTTTGGTTTTTCATTTAAATAGAAATAGTTGGCATCTAAGAGATAATTTACAGCCATCATAAGTACAACATACACTTGAAGCGCTAAAAAGGATTTAAAAACACTTTTTAACTTTGGCTTCATTTCAAAAACAAAAATAAAGTAGAAAATTACTGAGAGCAATCCTAAATGTACCACCCAATACCTAAAATAATCGAAGCTCGGAAAACCCGTGGTAATATCTGGTGTTAAAACCGCCTGAAGCGTTCCTCCAATAATCCAAAATGCTAAAATTTCGAACATCCAATATTTACGGTAATAGGTAAATATAGGAATCAACATTGCCATTAAACTGCAGAGGTAGAGTGGTAAATCTTCCTTAAAATCATAGTTATCAAACAGCATCCGATAGCTATGAAATACAACTAAAGTCAAAGACACAAACCAACCTAAATATTGAATTGCTTTGCTTTTTTGCTTTTCAGAAAGGTTATTTTTAGAATAGTGAATAAAAGCTATTGTCAATAGTATAGCTATAGCAATTGGTATTAGATGTTGTAAACTTCCTATCGAAACTGAGTTTTGTGTGATAAGAAGGAGCGCTGGTAACATACCCTGAAATTATCTGTTGTGCTTTCTATGTTGCTCTCTAGCTAATAGTGTGTTTTTTAATAACATGGCAATTGTCATAGGTCCTACTCCACCAGGAACAGGTGTAATATAGCTTGCTTTTTTGCTAACATTTTTAAAATCTACATCGCCTGTAATATAGTAACCTTTTTCAGAATCGTCTGTTACTCTAGTGATACCAACATCAATAATTACAGCATCGTCTTTTACCATTTCGGCTTTTAAAAACTTTGGAATACCTAATGCTGAAATAATAATATCCGCTTGCGATGTAATTTGAGTAATATTCTTAGTGTGACTATGAGTAAGGGTAACTGTAGAGTTTCCAGGAAATCCTTTACGTCCCATTAAAATACTCATAGGACGTCCTACGATATGCGAACGTCCAATAACAACGGTATGCTTTCCTTTGGTTTCTACTCCGTAACGATCCATAAGTTCTAAAATACCAAATGGTGTTGCAGGTATAAAAGTTGACATATCTAGAGCCATTTTTCCAAAATTTGTAGGGTGAAAACCGTCTACATCTTTATCTGCGTTAACAGCCATTAATACTTTTTGAGTATTAATTTGTGGTGGTAATGGTAATTGAATAATGAAGCCATCAATATCGTCATTATTATTCAGCTCTTCAATTTTATCTAAAAGTTCTATTTCACTAGTGGTATTAGACATACGTACCATTGTAGATTCGAAACCAATACGCTCACACGCCCTTACTTTACTACCAACATAGGTGAGACTTGCTCCATCGTTACCAACAATAACCGCAGCTAAATGCGGCACCTTTTCGCCATTAGCTTTCATTAGTTTTACTTCTTCCGCAATTTCATTTTTAATGTCGTTGCTTACTTTTTTTCCATCTAGTATTGTCATGCTTTATTAGTTTTCAGTCTCAGTCTCAGTTTTCAGTGCTTAGTCTCACGAATTACTCAAGCCAAAAAAATCATTCTTCTTTTACTCCGAATTTACCAGGATTGTTAATCATATAATTTATTAATTTACCAACTTCGATACTTTGATTTGATAAATCTTTGTGTTGCTCTATTGAAATATATTCGCATGCAAATGCAAAATCTAACCATGTGCTCGTTTCAGAATTTTCGCCATCAGCATCAGTCAATTTACTAATGAAGTGTTTAGGATATCTTCGCTTCCTATATGATTCTGAAATATTTGCATTTACAGAACGAGAACTTCTTCTAATTTGATCCGTTAGAGAATATGTTTCTTCTTTAGCAAATGATTTTGAGATTTCGTAAATTGACATAGCTAAATCAAATGCTTTTTGATATGCTAACAACTTTTTAAAATCCATAAATCTTATTATTACCTTTATATTTTAATTGAACATCTGTAAACTGAGACTGAGACTGAACACTTAACGCGGCATATTCTTCATAGCTTGCATCATGCGTTTTCCACCTCCACCTTGCATCATTTTCATCATTTTACTCATCTGCGTAAATTGCTTTAACAATTGATTGACTTCTTGTACCGATGTACCAGAACCTTTCCCAATTCGCTTTTTACGACTTGCATTTATTATTGACGGATTAGAGCGCTCAGCTGGTGTCATAGAATGAATAATCGATTCAATACCTTTAAAAGCATCATCATCTATATCTATGTCTTTCATCATTTTGCCTGCACCAGGTATCATACCTATTAAATCCTTCATGTTACCCATTTTCTTAATTTGCTGGATCTGTTTTAAGAAATCATCAAACCCAAATTGGTTTTTGGCAATTTTTTTCTGAATTTTTCGTGCTTCCTCTTCATCAAACTGTTCTTGGGCTCTTTCAACTAAAGACACTACGTCTCCCATACCCAAAATACGATCTGCCATACGAGAAGGATAGAATACATCTATGGCTTCCATCTTCTCACCTGTACCAATAAATTTAATTGGCTTATTAACTACAGATTTAATTGAAATAGCTGCACCACCTCGAGTATCACCATCTAATTTGGTAAGTATAACACCATCAAAATTTAAAATATCATTGAAGGCTTTTGCTGTATTCACTGCATCTTGACCTGTCATAGAATCGACCACAAATAATGTTTCTTGCGGTTGAATGGCTTTATGAATATTAGATATTTCAGTCATCATAGCCTCATCTACAGCCAAACGACCAGCAGTATCTATGATAACAACATTATGACCATTTGCTTTTGCATGCGCAATACCAGCCTGAGAAATTGCTATAGGATCATTATTACCACGATCACTAAATACCTCTACACCTATTTGGTCACCAACAACATGTAATTGATCTATCGCAGCAGGACGATACACATCACAAGCGACTAATAAAGGTTTCTTAGTTTTTTTATTTTTTAAATAATTGGCAAGTTTACCAGAAAATGTTGTTTTACCAGAACCTTGTAAACCAGACATTAAAATAATACTTGGAGTACCAGAAAGATCAATACCTTCTGCATCACCTCCCATAAGTTCAGTTAATTCGTCCTTAACGATTTTAACCATTAACTGACCTGGTTGAAGTGTCGTTAATACGTTTTGTCCTAAGGCCTTCTCCTTAATTCTATTGGTAAAATCTTTTGCAATTTTAAAATTAACATCAGCATCTAAAAGCGCGCGCCTTACCTCCTTAAGTGTCTCTGCAACATTTACTTCTGTAATGCTCCCATGACCTTTTAATACATGTAACGCTTTATCTAACTTATCACTTAAATTATTAAACATAATCTTTATCTCTTTTACAAGTTGCAAATTTAATAATTTAGCAACGATAAACGAATGTGATATCTATAATTCTAGATGTAGAACACTAAGAATTTTATAATAGAAAAGAGCTGTCTAGCGATAGACAACTCTTTTCATCAACTTAAACCTAACTAAAATTACTAACTTCTAGCAGTCCATTTACTTAATTACAGGTCCTTTCTAAAATCAAAATATCATTCTCTCTTTGAATTTTTAATCTGTTATTTTCGCACTCTACGACCAACCATTCTCCAGTTATGGCTTGTATGTTTGGTCCAGAAACATTAGAGAACTCTATAATAACACCTTGGCTAGATTGAAACGTGGACCACATGGCATCAACCGTTATTTCGCTTGTATAAATAACAACGGTTTGAGTGTTTGCTTCAAAATCAAAATTATATTCTATTAAACTATCGCTCCCATTGAAGCTAACCACATTCCAGATGCATTCTATTAAAATTGCATCTACATCTTCTTCTGTACACGATTCGTTACTACAATCTATCACTAATAGTTGTGTAGGAAATATGCTATACTGATTATTTATTTTCACCTTAGCAAACACTGTAGATTCTGCGTCTGCGGTATTGTAAGTTGTTGGATTAGCAATTGGATTTACTGCGGATTCTGCATCAGAAACGCTAGTATAGTAGATAATCTCGTCTGCTTCACAATTACTAAAAGCTAAATTGAGATTAAATTCAGTTAAGCCATCTGTACCATTATCACAAACTTCAATTTTTGCATCAAAGCTTTCAAAGCATTCAAATGGATTACCAATCTCACAATCTTGTTCTAAAATGATGCTTTGGTTAGCTTTCATCAATTCAAACCTATCATCATCGCAGTGTATAATCTGCCAATTACCACCTAAGTCTTCAAAATTAGTATCGAGTACTAAAAACAAAGTATTACCCACTAAATTTAGAGACCAGTTGTTGTCTATATTGTAGACCTCTCCGTTCTGAAATATAGAGAACGTGGCATCTTCATAAAATTCTAAATCTAAACCTACAAATTCTGGATAACTGCTATAAGCTGCAAATTCCCATAAACACTCTTTTAAATTGGTGGTAATAGTGTTTAAATTACAATTTGAGTCATCCTCACAATTCTGACCCAATTCTATGGTCGTATCACCTCTAATTATTTTTAACACATCATCATTACACTCTACAATAAGCCATTCACCACCAAGATCATCTTGAAATGCGGTTAACTCGAACAAGCGCAATATTAAACCATCATCCGTTGTAGTTAGATTCCAAAAACCTCCAATTGCAGATGTTGTTTCTCCTTCCGTAATTGCTAAAGTTCCGTCTGTATAAAAAATGAGTTGATAGTTTTCATAACTACTAATAGCATCAAATATATCCCAAGGACATTCTAATAAAAGTGAATCAATATCTTCTTCATTACATTCATTCGCATTAAACGCTGTGCAATTCTCTTCAGCAGATTCTAATGCATCTGTGAGTTGTTGGTTACTATTTATTTCAATAATGTCTCCATTAGCAAATTCTAATTTTATAGGAAAATTTAAACTAGCAATTATTACATTATCGTCATTTTCTAAATCGTCTATAAAATGATATAGAGCTTCATCATTTTCAATTATAATAATATCTAGAAGATTAAAATCTGAATCAAATATCGAAAACGCTAAAGGATATACAAAATTTACACATTCTATTAGGTTATACGCATCAGTATTACATTGATTTATTACATTCTGAAGTTGCTCTTCATTATCAATAACCAATTCTGTATAGTCATTAAATACTATGGTGATTGGAAAAACAAAATCTAAAATATCTCCTTCAAAATTATCTAAAATATCATAGAGTTGGTCTAAATCACTTTCAGTTTCAACAGTTACTGTAATATTTTCAATAACAAATGTTACAGGTAATTCTACAGAAAAACAGTTTGAACCATCTAAAATGTCGTCTGAAGCTCCGAAATTAGCAGTAGTTCTGCTAACTAAATTCGCTAATAATGAACTAGGTACAACGGTTTCTTGCGCATTAGGGTTATCTAATTCCGTAGCTTCGTCTTGACAGGCTGTAAAACTAAAAAGGGCAAAAAGGGCAAAAAGGAAAAAGCGATTAAATATTGATTTCATTAGTTAGGTACTTTTATCGATTTATTATAAAACAGCTTTACTTTAATTTCTCCTACCTTAACTATTAAAAAAATTAGTTTTAATTTGGCTTTACTAAAAACTATGAGCAAATCCATAAAAGATAACATTTGTGAAGAACAACTCTTTGAACGTTTGTATAACAAGTATGCGAAAAATCTTCATAACTTTCTGTATTACAAGTTTGGAGAGCACCTCAACCCACAAGATAAAATGCAAGAGGCTTTTGTAAAACTTTGGCAGAATTGTGCTAAAGTCTCGCCAGATAAAGCAAAAAGTTTTTTGTTTACTACCGCAAATAATTTAATGCTCAATGCTGTTGCACACCACAAAGTTGTTTTAAGATATGAGAATTTACCACAAAAACATTCTACTAATCAGTCGCCCGAATTTATACTGCAAGAAAAACAATATCATAAAAAATTACAAAAAGCGCTTGCCAATTTAACTGAAGCGCAACGTGTTGCATTTTTAATGAATAGAGTTGAAGGCAAACGTTTTAAAGAAATCGCAGTGCTTTTAGATATATCTGCAAAAGCTGTTGAAAAAAGAATTTATGGCGCATTGAAAAAGTTACGTGAAGATATTGATGAACTTTAAATTAGCTTGCAGTTATCAGTTTATCTACTTAAAGTTTGAAACTTTTTTAATTTAAGAGAGGTAGGAGATTTTTAAAGATAGTTGTTATATAAACGAAGACACATTTATGAATAGAGAAGAACTCATAAAAAAATGGTTAGATGATAACCTCAATACTGAAGAGCAAAACGCTTTTGAGCAGCTTGAGGATTATGATAAAATCATTAGAATGGATAGTGCTCTAAAGAATTTTAAAGCACCAGAATTCTCTATTGACTCCACATATAAATCTATTAAACCTAAGTTAGTTACTAAAAAACCAGCCTCTAAATATTGGTACAAGCCGTTATTAAAAATAGCTGCAGTACTAGCTATAGGTTTTAGTATTTACTTTTATACAACAACGTTAGACACTAAAGTTGATACTCTAGTTGCACAACAGAACAGTGTAATTTTACCAGATGCATCAATTGTAAACCTCAACTCCAAATCTACCTTAACCTTTAATGCATACGATTGGCAAACTAATAGAGAAGTCAACTTGGATGGTGAAGCTTTTTTTAAAGTAGCCAAAGGCAAAAAATTCGATGTTATTACTAATGATGGTGTTGTGAGTGTGTTAGGCACCCAATTTAATGTAAAACAACGTGAAGATTACTTTGAGGTAACTTGCTATGAAGGTTTAGTTGCTGTAAAACATAATAATAAAACTATAACATTAAAACCAGGATATACCTTTCGAATACTAGATGGGGAACTACTTGCAAATGAAAAAGAAAGCACTATGCAACCAAGTTGGTTGCATGGTGAAAGTAGCTTCAAAGCTGTACCTTTAAAGTATGTTATTTTAGAATTTGAAAATCAGTATAATTTAAAAGTAACCACAGAAAATTTAGACACTTCTCGATTATTCACAGGAAGTTTTACGCATAATAATTTAGATTTGGCATTGCAGTCTGTCTCAATACCACTAAATTTAAGCTATAGTAAGTCTGAAAATTCTATTTTACTTAAGCGTGAATAAACTATTACAACATGTAGTTTTACTTTTTTTAATTATTACCTCTTGTAGTCTAGCTCATAGCCAAAATGAGGAAAAACAAGGACTTGCGCAAATTCTTTCTCAATTAGAAAAGCGTTATACCATTAAATTTTCTTACGAAACCAAAACTATTGTGGGCATTACAATTGCTCCATTAGAAAAAGAAATTTCCTTAGCACAAGTGCTTGAGCAATTAAGGCAATCTAAGCAGCTTAACTACAAAGTTCTTAGCGACCGGTTTATTGCAATTACACCAAAAAACGAGCATACTATTCAGCGTTTAGAGGAAGTAGTTGTTACCAATTACTTAACTAAAGGTATTTCTAAAACTAACAATGGAGCGATAGAAGTAGACACCAAAGCATTTAATATGCTCCCAGGTTTAATAGAACCAGATGTACTGCAAATAGCACAAAGTTTACCTGGCATTATCAGTGTTGATGAGCGCATATCTAACATTAACGTAAGAGGTGGAACCAACGACCAAAATCTTATTTTGTATGAAGGTATTAGAATGTACCAAACAGGTCATTTTTTTGGATTAATCTCAGCTTTTAATCCGTATTTATCGGAAGAAATAGATATTTCAAAAAATGGAACTAGCGCTAAATTTGGTGATGCAGTCTCAAGCACAATTTCAATTAAAAATACAGATGAAATTGAAAATAGTTTTAGTGCTGGTATAGGCTCCAATTTATTGAGTGCTGATGGTTACGCAAAAATTCCTTTATCTAAAAAAGCAGAATTACTAGTTTCTGCGAGACGTTCTTTCACCGATATCATAGCATCCACAACCTACGAGGCTTATTTTGATCGCATCTTCAGAGATTCTGAGCTTAACGCATCTAACAACGTTAATACCGTATTAGCTTTAAATGAGCGTTTTTTATTTTATGATTTTAATATGAAGTATTTGTATAATATTGATGCGACCTCCAAACTTCGCATTAATCTATTAAACATCTACAACAACTTAGATTACAATCAAATTTTCACCGACACAGATAATAATTTTCAAGAAACAAGAAGTTCACTAAATCAAGTGAGTTATGGTGCAAGCGCTAATTATTCTAAACTATGGGACGATAAACTTACTACTACTTTAGAGGTTTATTATTCTAATTACAATTTAGATGGAGATAATAATGATGTTGCAAATGAACAAAGGCTGATACAAAAAAATAAGGTTGAGGATTATGGATTGCGATTTCATGTTTCAAAAAAAATGAGTGACTATGTTCAATTTAATGGAGGTTATCAGTTAAATGAAGTTGGTGTTACTAATTTTAGAGATGTTACTAATCCTAATTTTACAACCTTATCTAAAGAAATTATTAGAACACATGCCTTATTTGGTGAGGTAGAATGGTATTCTGATTCTCGTGAAACCTATATACGCGCTGGCTCTAGAATTAGTTATTTTGATAAACTGGCAGAAATTGTTATTGAGCCAAGGTTCACCATAAATCAAAAATTTTGGGATTATTTTAGACTTGAAATTTTAGGTGAATTAAAAAGTCAATCAATTACGCAGATTATAGATTTACAACAAGATTTTTTTGGTATTGAAAAACGTCGTTGGCAACTTTCTAATACTAGCGATGTACCTTTAATTACTAGTGAGCAAGTAAGCATTGGTGTTAGTTACAACCAAAATAATTTGTTAATTTCCGCGGAGGCATATTATAAAGGTGTTAATAATATTACGGCTCGTAGCCAAGGGTTTCAAAATCAGTTTCAGTTTGTAAATGATGTTGGCTTTTATACCGTTAAAGGCATTGATTTTCTTATTAATAAGCGTTTTAATGATTTTAGTGCTTGGTTGAGTTATTCTTACAGCAAAAACGATTATGAGTTTCAGAATTTAAACAACAAAGTAGCCTTTCCAAATACATTAGATTTAAGACACGTTACCAATGCCTCGCTTACCTATAATCTAGATCATCTTAAAATTGGACTTGGTTTTAATTGGCGTTCTGGAAGACCCTTTACGTCTCCTTCATCTATTCAAAACGATACTAATATGGTTATTGAGTATCAATCACCTAATAGTTCTAGATTACCAGATTATTTTAGAACAGACATTTCTGCTATTTATAATTTTAAGTTTTCTACTGATGTTAAAGCAGAACTCGGTGCTTCCATTTGGAACATTTTCAATCAAACCAATATCATTAACCGTTTTTATACTATAGATTCTGATGAGAACATCATAGAAATTGACAACCGCTCTTTAAAATTTACACCTAATTTAAGTTTTAGAATCAACTTCTAAACTCAATTTTAAATACTTAATTTTAGATTTTGTTAATATCAATTACATATGAATACAAACGACCTCTATAAATTAAAATATCCTATTGGTGAATTCAAAAAGCCAGAAATTATTACCAATTCACAAATTAATACATGGATTACTGCCGTTGAAGATTTACCAAAATCTATAATTTCAATTACCGAAAAACTCAGCGAAACAGAACTAAATTACAAGTATAGACCAGACGGATGGACGATTAAGCAAGTAGTGCACCACTGTGCAGATAGCCATGTTAATAGTTTACTTAGGTTTAAGCTTGCGCTTACAGAAAACACACCAACCATTAGACCTTATTTTGAAGATCGCTTCGCTAAATTAAAAGATTATGATGAACCCATAAATACGTCCATTTCTATTCTGGTAGGCGTGCATAAAAAATTGGGTATTCTACTAAAAAGCCTCAGTGACGACGATTTAAAACTCGAATTTATACATCCTAAGCATGGTAAACATTTTTCCTTAGAAGAAACTATAGGTGTTTATGCTTGGCATAGTAATCATCACTTGGCTCATATTGAGCAGGCGCTTAAGTTTAGAGGTGATTTTGATTAAATGAAAACGAACAATAAAGCCTTGAACATAAGTTCAAGGCTCTATAACCAATTTAACTATATAGACTTATTAAGGTTTACCATCAGCAGTTCTCGCATTCTCTTTCGCCTTTTGCTTTTCTATACTCTTTCTAATTTTCTCTATAGCTGATTCTATTGATTTGTCTGGTTCAATTAAGTTATATTCTCCCCAGAAATTTGGATCAGAAAATCCAGAAATAGCATCGGTAATAATTACTGTAGGTCTCAATCGATCTCGTTTCTTAATTTTTGTATCAGTTCTATTAATCTCCCAATCCGTTACAGCCATTTCGCTAGACAGTGTATAAACTTTATTAAACAACTCTCTCTTTTTATTCACCTTAAACTTTAGGCTTAAATTAGAATAACTATAATACCATTTATTCCCTTTTGCCTTATAATCTACCCTATAATTTGCTTCTAAAGGATATACCACAACATCTCTTGGCTTCTTTTTTACCAATAGATTTTTAGTTTTACTAGTGTTGCTAACATCTAAAGCATAATTGGCACTAACCAAAGCCAATGATTTTACATCTATATAAAGTTTCCCATTATATTTTATGTTTAAATTCTTGCTCTTGGGAGTAAAATTCACAACATACACATTTCTATTATTTATGGTAGATGGTTCATCAAAAGAATAACCATAACTGCTTATTGTTTCGTCTGTAAAAATATATTCCGGATACTTCATAATATCTAAATATATAGTAGAAAAAGGACCTCCTTGAAGCTTTACAGACAATGTATCTAAACGCTTGTAATCTGTACTTTTTCTGGCTTTGCCTAATTGAATAGCATCTCTTTGCGATGACGTATTTGGCTGCTTTTCAATATTCACCACAGCTTCGGTTAACGATACATTTCTACTCCGACGCTTTATTGTCTCGCGATAGAATGCCGTCATTAGCACAGATTCGTCTTGCACATTCTTATTTTTTTCTTTAAACACCTTTCTTACTAAACTCTCAGCATCCTTGTACGCAGAAATACTTACTGCAGATAATTGAGTTACAGCTTCGTACAACTCAATTTTGTTGCCAGTTGTAGTTAGTTTAGAAAGTGGTAGTACACGTGTATTGTAACCCAACAGATTTACAACAAGTTTAGAATCTAAATACTTATTAGGTACTTTAAGTATAAAGACACCTTCAGAATTTGTGACTGTATTAATATTAGTTTCATTAATATTAAGGCTTGCTGCCTCTAAGACTCTATTAGATTTACCATCAACCACTTTTCCGCTATACTCGGTAAAGTCTGACTGTGCATTTAAAGAGAAGGTTACCACCAGCATTGCAATACATATACTGGCATAAGATTTTAAATTATTATTTGTTTTCATAACATTGATTTTTAAACTATTAACCATTACTAAGATACGAAAATTGAACAGAACCGTATCTCGCTAATAGCTAATATTAGTAAATAATTATAATTATTCACTTTTTTTTTGCTTTCTAAAAGCAGAAGGCGTTTGATTTGTAAACTTTGTAAAAGCTTTATAAAACGTCACTTTATTATTAAAACCGCTTTCTAGCGCAATGGCTTCAATCTTGTAGTTTTGGTATTTAGCATCGTGTAAACGGAGTTTCGTAATTTCAATTCTATGCTTATTAACATAATCGTTAAAATTTTCGGAAATTGATTCTGAGAAGGTTTGCGAAACATGATGCGATTTTTCGTTAAGCTGTTCTGCCAAAGTTGCTATGTTTAAATTACCATCTAAATATGGCTGTTCTTTTATAAACGCAGCTTCAATTTTTGATTTGATACGTTTCATATCAACTTTAGAAAGATTAGAACTAAAATATTTTTTTCTTATTTGCTTTAGAAAATCCGGATTATTAAACAGAAAATAACCAATACCAAAAATTAATAAGGTAAGAATGAGATAATACGAAGCAAAATCGCGCCAGCCATCAGCGTAATAGGTTAAATAAGAAATAAAAATAGTGGAAAACAGATACGCAACTACTAAGAACAAAGCATATTGAAAGCGCTCATTTGACAAAACACGCCTTTTAATTAACAGAAAAACAGAACTCACAATAGCATAAACTAACATTTGAAACGCCAAGAAATAATTCCAGAACATTAGTCTGTTATCAAAATTATCGTAGAGATACTGATTACGTATTCTACCTTCCATTAGGAGTACGTCACCAAAACCTAGCCAAAAAATTAGTATTGGTAGTAGGTGCAATGCGTCTATGAATCGTAATGTTTTCTTATCTTGAATTAGACATTGCAAATGAATAAATAATAAAGGTCCAAAAAGCATGGCAACTTCATAATAAAACCAACTTTCAAATTCCGGATATAGTAAAGAAAGCGAACCAGAACCATAAAGAAACAACAAAATATGAAACCCAAACAAAGCCATTAGTAAAGCGAGCGTTGTGCTTCTTAAATTTCGTTCTTTAAAAAAAATGCCACCTGCTATAAAAAAAGCAATAAAGACTTGTGCAAATAATATGTAACGGATAACCTCCAAAGTATGTTATTTGAGTGCATACAATGTAATGTTATTTTTTGTGGTTGGCAAGGAAACTACATACGCTCTGGTACCTCAATCCCTAAAACACCAAACGCTTTTTTAATGGTTTGGCTTACTGATCTGGACAATGCAATTCTTAAGCTTTTCTCTAAAACTGTATCTGCCCCTAAAATTGAAACATTTTGATAGAACGAATTAAAATCCTTCACCAAATCGTAGGTATAGTTAGCAACCAAAGCAGGACTATGTTGTGCTGCTGCATTTTGAATCACTTCAGGGAATAACTCTAATTGTTTAATGAGTTGTTTTTCTTTAGCGTGTAAAGACACTTCGACGTAGTCTGTGCTTATCGTAGTCCGAGCGCTTAGCGTGACATCTAAATTCAAATCTGCTTTTCTTAAAATAGACTGAATTCTAGCATAGGTATATTGAATAAACGGCCCTGTATTACCTTGAAAATCGATGGATTCTTTTGGGTCAAATAAAATTCGTTTTTTAGGATCTACCTTTAAGATGTAATATTTTAGAGCACCAAGTCCTATGGTTTTGTAAAGTGCTTTCTTATCGGTTTCATTATAGTCTTCAAGCTTTCCTAATTCTTCGGAAATTTCTTCAGCTGTATCGGCCATTTCCGTTATTAAATCATCTGCATCTACAACGGTTCCTTCTCTACTCTTCATCTTTCCGCTTGGTAAATCTACCATACCATAACTTAAGTGGTACAGATTTTCTGCCCAATCAAAACCAAGTTTCTTTAAGATTAAAAACAACACTTGGAAATGATAATCTTGCTCATTACCAACCGTATAAACCATACCACCAACGTCTGGGAAATCTTTAATACGCTGTATCGCTGTGCCAATATCTTGTGTCATGTAAACCGCAGTACCATCACTACGCAAAACAATTTTCTCATCTAAGCCATCTTCAGTTAAGTCGCACCACACCGAACCATCTTCTTTTTTGAAGAATACTCCAGTTTTGAGCCCTTCTGAAACAAAAGTTTTTCCTAAAAGATAGGTTTCACTTTCATAATAATAGGTGTCAAAATCTACACCTATGTTTTTATACGTTTCTTCAAAACCTTTGTAAACCCAACCGTTCATTTTTTTCCAAAGTGCAACGACGTCTTTGTCGCCAGCTTCCCATTTAATGAGCATGTCTTGAGCTTCTAATAAAATTGGTGCGTTCTTTTTTGCGTCATCTTCAGATTCCCCTTTTGCAATTAATTCTGAAATTTCAGCTTTATAAACTTGGTCAAACTTCACATAATAATTCCCAACAAGCTTGTCCCCTTTTAAGTTTTCAGAAGGTTCTTCACCTTTTCCAAATCTTTTATAAGCCAACATACTTTTACAAATATGAATGCCTCTATCGTTAATAATTTGAGTTTTATAAACTTTCTTTCCTGAGGCTTTTAAAATTTCAGCAACAGAATAACCTAAAAGTACATTTCTAACGTGTCCTAAATGCAAAGGTTTATTGGTGTTTGGTGAAGAATATTCAACCATTACGGCTTTATTGTCCTTCAACTCAGAAAAACCAAAATCGGTATTATCCTTTATAGATTGAAAGAAATTTAAATAGTAAATATCATCAATTTCAATGTTTAAAAAGCCTTTAACAACGTTAAATCCTTTTACCAAATCAACATTATCTAACAAATATTGACCAATCTGCTCACCTATCATTACAGGATTACCTTTTACCACACGCAGCATTGGGAACACTACAACCGTAACATCTCCAGGAAATTCTTTGCGAGTCGCTTGAAATTCCACAGATTCTAAATTTGATTGAAACACCGTTTTTATTGCTGCTATTACGTGTATTTCTAAAGTATCTTGAAGGTTCATATATTGCTGTTGTCTTAGTCTTTTTAAAACGTTGGCAAAGATAGCAGTTTTATTGTTTTATTAAGATTTTGAATTGGCTTAATTTCCTAGTAATAAATCTAATCATAGTAAATAATTATAAATCGCAACATCTTACAAAACTTAACTATACTATACGCTAATCATCTAAATAACAGTATGTTAAACTAAAAGTGCCGTTCGTCGATTAACAGGTAGTTCTGCTATGATTATTGCCGTTAATCGATAGCGCTTTTTTTTGTGTAATTTCAACTGTCACTTCATCTAATTTATTGGTATTAAATCCTAGATATTAGTGTATTTGAGGACATTGTGGCATTTTTGGTAGGCTATTAATCAATGTCCCAAAACATTAATGAAGCTTAATTATCAAACTTTAACAACATTGTTATTGTTTAGTGTTAACTTACTTTTGGCATCTCTTTATAAAAGTTATTCGCACCAAACCGTTGCAATTCGTCTTAAGATTACAAAAAGATGAAGCAGTTACTGACATTTGCTATGTGTCTTGTATCGTCTTTTATTTTTTCTCAAAATGAAAAAATAGATGAACTTACGGTAAAAGTAACATATCACAAACAAGATTCTACCAAGGTGGATCTGTCTCTAATGCTCATTGATGAACTTTTTGAAATCAAAGATTACAATAAAGCCTTACTCTACATTAACCAAACTGCAAAACTTTCTGATGAACTAAATTACACTAAAGGACTTGCGCAAAGTACCTACTATAGAGCTTTAATATTTACCCAACGTAACGACTATTACAATGCAATCGATAATTACGACAAATCTAGAAAATACTACATCCAAGTAAGCGATACTTTGGGTGTTGCCAAAGTAAGTAATAGCATTGGACTTATTGAAATACAACGAGGTAACTATGCTGTAGGACTTAAAAACTCATTATCTGCAATAGCCATTTTTGAAAAACAAGGTCTTAAGGACCAACTCAGTTTGGCTTACAACAATTTAGCTGAAGCTTACTTTAAAACGAACCAAATAGATAAATCCATTGATTATAATTTTAAAGCGCTAGAAGTTAGAAAGCAAGTCGGTGATAAAGCTGGTATAAAAGCTTCTACCAAAAATCTTGCTGATCTCTATTCTCTACGAAAAGAACATCGCAAGGCTATTGAGTATTACGAAAATGTTCTATTAATCTTAAATCCTGAGACCGATAAGGATCTGCGCGGTGAAATACTCCCGAAGCTTGGTAGCGAATATTTAAATTTTAATGAATATGATAAAGCTGCAGAATACTTAGTTGAAGGTTTAAAATACAACCGAACTCAAAAGAATGATGAAGGCATTCTAAGAGCATTAAATGCTATTGGTAACTTAAATCTTCAGAAAGAAAAAGTGAAACTGGCAGAATTACAATTAAATGAAGCTTATACTATTGCTCAAAGAATTGGCAACAAAACAGAACTTTTAGAAAATTATAGGCTTCATGTTAAATTAGATTCTACGCGTGGATTTTTTCAAAATGCATTTTTTTGGCAGAATAAATATTATGATTTAAAAGATACCTTAGAGCAAGCAGAGTTACCTGTATTTCCTACTGATGTTGAATCGCTAGATCTGGAAGATTCTAACCCAATTGAAGAGGATATTGATAATTTTGAAGACACTACAATAAACACCACACGTTCTTGGCTAGACAATCCACTTATTCTCTATGGAGCAATAGGAGCATCTGCTGTTTTCTTAACACTACTTTTATTTAATTTGCTTAGAAATAAATCTTACAAAAAGAAAATTACTGAACAAAAAGACGAATTAATACAAGAGCGCGTTAGAAACGATGCTATTTTGAGTCAAACTCATCACCTTGAGGAAGTTAACCAAGTAAAAGACAAGCTTTTTTCTATTGTTTCTCACGATTTAAAAGATTCAATTTCTTCTATAAAAGCATTCTTAGATTTACTAAAAGAAGACAGTATTTCAAAAGAAGAATTTAGAGAATTGATACCAGAGCTGAGTGAAAATGCTAATAATGCATCCTCACTTTTATTCAATTTATTAAACTGGTCTAAATCTCAAATGCAGAATTTAGAACCTAGCCCAGAGCTATTTAATATCCAAGATGTTTTCCATAATAAAATAGCATTAGTAGAACAAAAAGTTGCGGACAAACGCATTGTACTTATTGATGAGTCTCAGCGCGACTTCATCTACGCAGATAAAAGTATGGTTGAGATTGTGATTCAGAATTTAATAACCAACGCTGTTAAGTTTAGCCGAATTGGTGATGTGATTACGATTTCTAATATAGATGTGAATGGTAAATCACGCATTTGTGTTGAAGATACAGGAGTTGGTATATCTAGAGAAAATATTGACAAACTATTCAATGCCAACAAAAATTTTACAACCGTTGGCACTAAGAACGAAAAAGGCACAGGTTTAGGGCTTACTATTGCTAAAGATTTAGTAGAATTAAATGATGGTAAAATTTGGGTAGAAAGCACCCAAAATGTAGGTAGTAAATTCTTTATTGAACTACCTAAGGTTGCTCCAAAGCCTTAATTAGCTAATTCAATTTTATCTTCTGAAAACTATTTTATCTCTAGACAACTAAGTACTAAACTAGAGCTATTATATAATATTCCTCAAAGGAGGTAAAGAGTTTCAAAAAGTCAAACTTAACGACTTCATACCTTAGGTAAAAACACCTCCGCCATCATACAGCGCGCACTGCCTCCACCACAAGTTTCAATGGTTTTTAAAGAGCTCGATATAATTGGGCAATGTTTCTCGATACTTTTTATTTGACTTGGAGTTAAACTCTTATGTGCCGCTTCACTCATCACTAAGTAGCGTTGGTTATTATGTCCTTTTAGTTGTAGCATATTCCCAGCAAACTGATGCATCTGTGATTCTGTAATAGAAATAATCTCCTTACCATCTTGTTTTAAGTGTTTTACAACAGTCTTACGCTCTTTTTTATCATCTATTGTATCTAAACAAATTACCGCAAAGTTCTCTGCCAAGCACATCATTACATTGGTGTGATAAATAGCTAAACGTTTTTCATTTACAGTTTGGTTGGCTGTGAAAATGACAGGAGAATATTCAAAATCTTCACAGAATTCTATAAATAATTCTTCATCAGCCCTCGGAGAAAGCGCGCAATATGCTTTTCTATGTACACGATCCATTAGAATACTACCTGTACCTTCAAGAAAAATACCTTCATGTTCAGCGGAAGTATAGTCAATAATATTTTCAATTTTAAAACCCTCTTTTTCTAAACGAATAAATACTTCATCTCTACGTTCACGTCTTCTATTCTCAGCAAACATTGGGTATTTTGCTATATCACCATTGCTATGAAAACTTACCCAATTATTCGGAAAAATAGAATCTGGAGTATCCATTAACTGGTCATCTTGCACAACAATCACAGTAATACCAACAGCTCTTAATTTTTCTACAAAATCATCAAACTCTTCTTGCGCTTTTGTGTTGATTTCAGCATTTTTTAAATCTAAATCCTCCTGAAAATAATTATTAACAGCAGTTTGCTCGTTCATCCGGAAACTTACAGGACGAATCATCAAAATAGTATCGGTGGTTTGTTGCATTAATTGAATTTTAAATCTGTTACAAAATTAGTCATTTTTCTAATCTGAAATTTACGATGTTAAAAGATTTTATAACTAAAAATCTGTAAGTTTGGACTATAATCAAACCAATCATGAAAAAACTCTTAATTCTTTTTTTAATTATTTCATCTTGTAGTAATCACAGCGAAAAAGCAGAATCTAAAAAAAGTAAAACAGTTACAGACTTTACTACTGTTTTTGAGAAAAGCGATGGTTTAGAAACTGCAACTTACCACGAGACAATTCAATTTTACACAGATTTAGCAGATAGCTATTCTGAAATTTCAATACAAGACATCGGTGAAACCGATTCAGGCAAACCACTTCATATTGTTACATTAAATATGAATAGTGCTGGCGATAATTTTGAAACTATCCGAACAGACAACAGAATACTTTTAATTAACAATGGTATTCATCCTGGAGAGTCTGATGGCATTGATGCCACAATGATGCTATATCGAGACATTGTACAGGGAAAAATTGAAGCACCAAAAACAACAGTTTTAGTTACTATTCCTATTTATAATGTTGGTGGTAGTTTAAATAGAAATTCTGGTACAAGAACCAATCAAAACGGTCCTAAATCTTATGGCTTTAGAGGCAATGCTCGTAACTATGATTTGAATCGTGATTTTATAAAATCAGATACAAAAAATGCTAGAGCCTTCGCAGAGCTTTTTCACCTAGTAAAGCCAGATATATTTATTGATAACCACGTGAGCAACGGAGCTGATTATCAATATACATTAACACATTTATTTACGCAACACAACAAATTAGGAGGCAAACTAGGTAACTATCTACATACTGAAATGATGCCAAAGCTCGAAGAAAAATTAGAAGCCAAATCTTGGGATATTACACCATATGTCAACGTCTTTAATCGTACACCAGAATCGGGATTCTCACAATTTATGGATTCACCGCGTTACTCAACAGGTTACACAACATTATTTAACACCTTAGGTATGATGGTAGAAACGCACATGCTAAAACCTTATAAAAAACGTGTTGAAGGTACATACGAGCTTATGGAAAGTATGATAGAAATTACTGAAGAGCAAGGTGATAAAATTGCACAACTTAGAAAAGAACAGGCAAAAAATTGGGCTATAGGAGACACTTATCCTTTAGCCTGGACTATTGATACAACGAAATCATCTACGCTAAAATTTAAAGGTTATGAAGGAGAAATGTTGCCGAGCGAATTAACAGGTGCTAAACGTTTAAAATATGATAGATCCAAACCCTTTACAAAGGATGTATCCTACCAAAATTATTTTAAAGCCATAGATTCAGTAACAATCCCTAAAGCTTACGTGATTCCTCAAGGCTGGCATAATGTTATGGAATTATTAGAGTTGAATACCGTTGAATTCACTCAAATTAAAAAAGATACTATATTAACGGTTGATTCTTATAAAATTGCAGGTTATAAAACAAGAACATCTGCTTACGAGGGCCATTATTCACATTACAACACTAAAATAAAATCATCTGAAGTAAAACTAAAGTTTAGACAAGGCGATTACATCATTAAAACTGATCAAAAAGCAATACGTTATTTGCTAGAAACTCTAGAACCAACAGCACCAGATTCATTCTTTAACTGGAATTTCTTCGATACAATTTTGCAACAAAAAGAAGGATTCTCACCTTACGTCTGGGAAGATAGAGCGATGCAACTGTTAAGAGAAAATCCGAAATTACAAATCGAATACAATATAAAAATCAGCTATGATGAAGACTTTGCAAATAATTGGTATACGCAATTAGATTGGCTACATAAGCAAAGTAGTAATTATGAAAAGGCGCATTTGCAATATCCTGTTTATAGATTAAAATCTAAATAAACCAAAAAAGCCACCACAATTGCGGTGGCTTTAAAACCGAAGTTGTTGTACTAATTAACGCTATTAATTTACTTGAACCTTGGTAGTGAAGTTTCTAAATTCTGAATTTAATTGAACAATATAGGTTCCAATACTCAGATTACTCATATCTATTTGATGTCTATCATCAGATAATGAGGAAATAACTCCACGTTTCAATAATCTTCCTTGCATATCAACAATTGTATAACTCACAATTTCATATTGTAACAAGAACGTTTTAATATTCAATGTTGTTTTAACTGGATTAGGGTAAACTGATGTTTGTGTAAATTCTGCTAACATAGCGTCTTCAAAACTTTGATAATCATCATAAGTATTCACCCAATCATTTACAGCATTAACTTCTGAATTTCTTCCGAAACCAAAGTAATTATTAAAGAAACTGCAGAACCATTCAGGTAATACTAAATTAACCGCTCCATGCACATCTAATGAAGCACAAATATCTCCACCACCTTGCTCTAATAATGGTAACAAATCAAACGCAGTTGTACTACCAAAATTTACGATACTTAAATCTAATGTATCCGGATTATAAACTAAACTGTGAATTCTATAGAATCCAACATGATTAATATCAAATTGAGGTACTACAGAAACATCTAAAATAGTTAAGTTAAATGCATTTGTTAAAACAAACACTTGCTCATATCCAATAGGAATTATAGGTGCTTGAGATTCTTCTGCATATATCGTAGCCTCTCCTCCATTTAAACACTGAATAGGATGATAAGAATAGACCGTTCCGGCATCAACAATACACTCATCAACACCAACTTCTACTATGATTGGTGCTCCGGCTACATCTAATGCTGCACATAACTGACCTCCACCTTGTACTAATAAACCATTGACATCAAAACCTGTAGTAACTCCTAATTCTACAACACTTAAGTCTAAGCCTGTTGGATAAACTAAAGTGTGGATCGTATAGTTACCTGCTTCGGTTACTGTGAAGTCTGGTGTTGATCCGACATTTACTATCACTAAACCTTCTCCTTGAGTTAATACAAATAAAGTGCTGTATCCTTCTGGCTGATTCGCATCACCATTTGGTGTTGCTGAAAGCATTGCTTCACCTGCTGATAAAGTTACTATGTCTAATGTCGCAGTTAATGTACCTGCATCTGGATTGGTAATATGAACTGGTGCTCCGGCTACGTCTAAGGATGCACATAGCTCTCCACCTCCTTGGATCAATAAACTATTGACATCAAAGCCAGTCGTTACTCCTAATTCTACAATACCTAAATCTAATCCATTTGGATAAACTAAGGTGTGAATCGTGTAATCTCCTCCTCCAACTACAGTGAAGTCTGGTGTCGCATTCACTTGCTCAATTACTAAGCCTGATCCTTTTGTTAATACATATAATACAGAATAATCAGCCGGTACTAATGCATCTCCGTTTGCTGTCGCTGAGATCGTTACTTCCCCTGTGCTACATACACTCGTTGCTGTCGCTGTTAATGTGCCTGCTTCTGCTAAACATGCTTCTTCTTCTACTATGATTGGTGCTCCGGCTACATCTAATGCTGCACATAACTGACCTCCACCTTGTACTAATAAACCATTGACATCAAAACCTGTAGTAACTCCTAATTCTACAACACTTAAGTCTAAGCCTGTTGGATAAACTAAAGTGTGGATCGTATAGTTACCTGCTTCGGTTACTGTGAAGTCTGGTGTTGATCCGACATTTACTATCACTAAACCTTCTCCTTGAGTTAATACAAATAAAGTGCTGTATCCTTCTGGCTGATTCGCATCACCATTTGGTGTTGCTGAAAGCATTGCTTCACCTGCTGATAAAGTTACTATGTCTAATGTCGCAGTTAATGTACCTGCATCTGGATTGGTAATATGAACTGGTGCTCCGGCTACGTCTAAGGATGCACATAGCTCTCCACCTCCTTGGATCAATAAACTATTGACATCAAAGCCAGTCGTTACTCCTAATTCTACAATACCTAAATCTAATCCATTTGGATAAACTAAGGTGTGAATCGTGTAATCTCCTCCTCCAACTACAGTGAAGTCTGGTGTCGCATTCACTTGCTCAATTACTAAGCCTGATCCTTTTGTTAATACATATAATACAGAATAATCAGCCGGTACTAATGCATCTCCGTTTGCTGTCGCTGAGATCGTTACTTCCCCTGTGCTACATACACTCGTTGCTGTCGCTGTTAATGTGCCTGCTTCTGCTAAACATGCTTCTGAATCGTTAATAGTAAATGTAACTAAATCTACATCGCATTGTTGACCATTACCATTATTATAAATAAAAACAGTCGCTTTGATTCTAAATACACCTGTACCTAAATTCCAAGGTGTATTCCCAGACGGAAACGTATATGGTACAATATTTTCAAAAATTTCAAAAACTTGGTTGGTTACAAGGTTTGTAACTTTGTAACGCACACTTCCAATGTGTCCATGTGTAAGGGCCTTCACATAAAAAGATTCGGGCAGCTCACTTAAATTATATATACCATTGTTGGTTATCGCTACGCTCTCGTGATCATTAGAGAATTCAAAACTTTCGATTGAACCACAATCGGTTTGTGCAATACTCAAATGCGTTGTGAGAAAACTTAAAAATAAAAAAAGTAGATAAGGCCGAAGATTGGGGCTACGGAAACGTAATTGTTTTTTCATTGCTTTTTTTTGTTTAATTATTTTTCAATAAAGTTAAACAAAAAACAAAGCAATGAATATAATGACTGAAAATTTCACAATAAATTAACATAACCAAAATAATATATTGCAATATGTAATCTACTCAACATGCAGTAATTAAACCAAAGATAGAGCAAAAACTAGAATCAAAATCTTGGGATATTACCCCTTATGTAAACGTATTTAATCGCACAGCAGATTCTGGCTTTTCACAGTTTATGGATTCCCCACGAAACTCTACAGGTTATACGACACTTTTAACACATTAGAAATGATGGTTGAGACTCACATGCTAAAACCCTACAAGCAACGTGTCGAAAGCACTTATGAATTCATAAAAAGCATGATAGAAATCACCGAAGAAGAAGAAGAAGAAGAAGAAGGTGATAGAATCACACAGATAAGAAATGAACAAACCAAGACTTTGTCAGCAGGAGAAACATATCCTTTAGATTGGACTATTGACACCACACAATTTTCAACACTTAAATTTAAAGGTTTTGAAGGAGAAATGATACCTAGCGAAATTACTAGTTCAGACCGTTTAAAGTATGATAGATCTAAACCATTTACCAAAGACGTCATCTATCAAAATTATTTTACACCAACAACTGAAGTGATAATACCTAATGCCTATATAATTCCTCAAGGCTGGCATAATGTTATGGAATTATTAGAGTTGAATACTGTTGAATTCACTCAAATTAAAAAAGACACCATACTTAATGTAGAATCATATAAAATTGCAGGTTATGATACAAGAATATCTGCTTACAAAGGCCATTATTCTCATTTTAATACCAAGATAATTACGTCTGAAGAAACGCTACACTTTAAAAAAGTTGACTACATAATTAAAACAGATCAACAAGCCATGCGTTATTTACTTGAAACCTTAGAACCAACGGCTCAAGACTCTATCTTCAACTAGAATTTTTTTGACACCATTTACAACATAAAGAAAGTTTTTCACCTTATGTTTCGGAAGATAAAGCCCAGCAATTTTTAAAGGCCAATCCAAAATTACAAATAGAGTATAATATTAAAGTGAGTTACGACGAGGATTTTGCCAACAATTGGCACGCACAATTAGATTGGATACATAAGCAAAGTGGAAATTATGAGTCTGCTCATTTGCAGTACCTAGTGTATCGCTTAAAATAGATAATTGTGGATTAATTAATTGTTTTATACTCTCAGAGTTCTGAATTTCAATTTGTATTTCTGCTATATTTTCCTTAAATTCTTAGCTATTATAACACAAGACAAATACGCAGAGGAGTTAAACAATGCTATTCAGCATCTTGAAAATTTAGGATACAATAACATTAAAGCAGATATTGATGGTTATAAAACACCAAAATCCAATCATAAGAAAGGTAGTGATATTGATGTGACACCAGATATTGTTGCAGAAAAAGAAGGCAGAAAGCATATTTTTGATTTAAGCTTAAAGTATCACAGACCAAGACTATTAAAATATAAATGGCTGTTTATTAATACATTAAGTCAATTGAAATCGTATCGCTTTAGATTAATTACTGTACGTGGTCATTACAAGTTTACTAATGACACTATAGGTGCTATTAATTTAGATGCTGTTAAACGTGTTAAGATTTAAAATTTTTTTTGTGTCATTTGTAACATTTTTATGTTTTTACACGTATAATTAATACAACCTAGCAGTTGTATGAAATTGCACAAATCTAAAAATTAAATGAGACAGCTTAAAATTACCAAACAGGTAACCAATAGGGAAACCGCCTCGTTGGATAAATACTTACAAGAAATTGGCAAAGTAGATCTTATCACAGCAGACGAAGAGGTAGAATTAGCTCAGCGTATTAAAGCTGGCGACCAAGGTGCTTTAGAGGAATTAACTAAAGCGAACCTACGTTTTGTCGTCTCTGTAGCAAAGCAATACCAAAATCAAGGCTTAACTCTGCCAGATCTAATTAACGAAGGTAATTTGGGCTTAATTAAAGCTGGCCAACGTTTTGATGAAACTCGTGGTTTTAAATTTATATCGTACGCTGTTTGGTGGATTAGACAATCTATTTTACAAGCATTAGCCGAACAATCTCGTATTGTGCGTTTACCTCTAAATAAAATTGGTTCTATTAATAAAATTAATAAAACCTTTGCTTTTTTAGAGCAAAGCCATGAGCGACCACCTTCTCCCCAAGAGATCGCTAAAGAATTAGACATGACCATTAGCGACGTTAAGGAGTCTTTAAAAAATTCTGGCCGTCATGTAAGTATGGATGCACCTTTAGTTGAAGGTGAAGATTCCAACTTATACGACGTTTTACGTAGTGGTGAATCACCTAATCCTGATAAAGATTTATTACATGAATCTTTACGTACAGAGATACAACGTGCTCTTGAAACATTAACACCTCGTGAAGCAGACGTCGTTCGTTTGTATTTTGGTTTAGCGAGTGAGCATCCTATGACTTTAGAGGAGATAGGTGAAACTTTCGATTTAACTCGCGAGCGTGTAAGGCAAATTAAAGAAAAAGCTATAAGAAGGCTAAAACATACTTCACGTAGTAAAATATTAAAAACATATTTAGGTTAGGTTTTCGTATATTTACCGACCAACTAAATAAAGGTAACAACAGTTACATAACATAACTGTTCGTTTTTTGATTGATGAAAGAACCCACGGCTGATTACCGTGGGTTCACTTTTTTACACAATTTGAATTTCTGTAAAGGCAAACTTCTTTTTTTATTTACCTTTACACCATTAATAAAACAACATTTTTTATGGCTTCAAAATTAATTGCACCTTCTATGCTAGCTGCCGATTTTGGCAATCTTCAACGCGATACAGAACTCGTTAACAATAGTGATGCAGACTGGTTTCATATTGATGTAATGGATGGTCTTTTTGTACCAAATATATCTTACGGTATGCCAGTTATAAAAGCGATTAAAAAGCATGCTACAAAACCTTTAGATGTTCATCTTATGATTGAAAAACCTGAGCGTTACATAGAAGAGTTCGCTAAGGTTGGTGCAGATATTATTACGGTGCATTATGAATCTACTGTACATTTACATAGAACATTGCGACAAATTAAAGATGTTGGTTGTAAAGCTGGTATTGTCTTAAATATCACGACTCCTCTAACTGTTTTGGAAGATATCTTACCCGAATGTTATATGATTCTCTTAATGTCCATTAACCCTGGTTTTGGTGGACAAAAATTCGAAGAGATAACATACAAGCGCGTTAGAAATCTTCGTAAAATGATAGAAGATCAAGGTTTAGATACACGTATTGAAATTGATGGTGGTGTAACTGATAAGAACATAGAAGCCCTAGTCGAAGCTGGTGCAGATACATTTGTTGCTGGTAGTCATATTTTTAAGAGTGATAACCCAGTAAAAGCGATTGAAAATTTAAAACGATTAGTTAATTCTTAAATCAGCTTCCAGGAGGTAGTGCATACGACTTCGATTCACTAATCTTTAAAATAGCATCAACTATCCTCGTTGCTGCTTTACCATCCCATAGTGGTATCGCTTGCCCTTTTTTCCACTTTTCATTAAACAGTAAATCGAGATAAAATTTAATTTTCTCAGGCTTTCTACCCACCAACTCATTTGTACCCAATGTTATGGTTTCTGGCCGTTCAGTATTATCTCGCAACGTCATACATGGAACGCTTAGAATCGAAGCTTCCTCTGTAATACCACCAGAATCCGTAATTACAATTTTGGCATTTTCAACCAAATAATTGAATTCTAGATAATTCAATGGATCTATTGTATGTAATCTAGGGTACACGATTTTAAGACGACTTAGAATTTTTGCAGTTCTTGGATGTACAGGAAATATTATAGGTAAACCACGACTAAACACAATAATAGATTCTAATAACGATCGAAAATGGACTTCTTCATCTACATTAGATGGACGATGAAGTGTCATTACTATATAAGATTTTTGTTTCAGTTGTAATTGTTTCCAAACTTGAGGTGGAGTGAAATTTAATCTTTGTTTTAGGAGCGTATCAATCATTGTATTACCAACGAAGAAAATTTGATCTTCGTTAACACCACTTTTTAATAAGTTCTTATTAGCAAGTTCAGATGTTGTAAAAAAATAATTACTAATACTGTCAGTTATCAATCTATTTATCTCTTCTGGCATAGTCCAATCACCAGACCTTATGCCTGCTTCTATATGAGCTACTTCTATATTCATTTTTTGAGCGACTAAAGCACATGCCATGGTGGATGTAACATCTCCAACAACTAAAACCATGTCAGCAGTGTTAGCTTTTAATTCTTTTTCAAACTTTACTAAAATAGATGCTGTTTGCTCAGCTTGCGTACCTCCGCTGCACTCCAAATTTACATTTGGTATAGGAATTTGCAACTGTTTGAAAAAGCTACCTGACATATTGTTGTCATAATGCTGACCCGTATGAACTAAACGAAAATGCAAATCTTTACCAGTCTCTTTAACCTTTTGAATAGCATGAATGACAGGTGCAATTTTCATGAAATTTGGCCTAGCACCTGCAATTATTGTAATTTTAAAACCCATATGTTATTCTCTATTTGCTTCGTATAGATAAAATGTATAATACAAGTATTGTTTTAATTCAAATAAATTTAGATAGATGAATTTTCTCTATTAGTGAATGAACAACAACGTTAGTTTTTCAATAGTTCATCAAAATAAGTAATTGTATGCTTAAGACCTTCGCGGAGTTGAATTTTAGGTTCCCATCCACCTAATTCTTTTTTAGCTAAACTTATATCTGGTTGTCGCTGCATTGGATCATCTTGAGGCAATGGCAAGTAAGTAATCTTAGACTTAGATCCCGTTAGGTCAATAACTTCTTTAGCTAATTGAAGCATCGTAAATTCTATAGGGTTTCCAATGTTAACGGGTCCCGTGAAACCATCTCGAGAATTCATCATTCTATAAGTGCCTTCAATGAGATCATCTACATATTGAAAGCTTCTAGTTTGCATACCATCACCGAAAATGGTTATAGCATCACCTTTTAACGCTTGCACAATGAAGTTAGAAACCACACGTCCATCTTGAGGATGCATTCTTGGACCATAGGTATTAAATATTCTTATAATCTTAATCTTTACATCATTTTCTTTATGATAGTCCATAAATAAGGTCTCAGCACATCGCTTTCCTTCATCATAACAAGATCTCATACCAATTGGGTTAACATTTCCCCAATAACTTTCTGGCTGAGGATGCACAGTTGGATCACCATAAACCTCACTAGTAGAAGCTTGCAAAATTTTTGCCTTTACGCGCTTTGCCAAACCTAACATATTTATGGCTCCCATTACAGAAGTCTTAACCGTTTTTATAGGGTTGTATTGATAATGAACCGGCGACGCTGGGCAAGCCAAATTATAGATTTCATCTACTTCTACCATGTAAGGATTTGTGATATCGTGGCGCACCAATTCAAAATAATTATGATCCATTAAATGTTCAATATTACTTTTTGATCCTGTAAAATAGTTATCTAAGCAAATAACTTCATTCCCTTCATTAAGTAAACGTTCACATAGATGAGAGCCAACAAATCCAGCACCTCCAGTTATTAAAATTTTTTTCATGTAAGTCCCTATTTTATAATTGCCTAAAATTAATATTTTATTTCACAGTTGTTAATATTCTGTGAACTTAAAATTCAGCATATCCTCAATATAAGTATATAATTTCGAAAATTTTGATTTAAATTCTATTGGAGATTCTATAAAGTTTTCTAAGAGAACGGCAAAAAACTCGAAATGATTAGTATAAGCATAGGCTCTAAAATATTTTGATGCAATTAACGTTTGCCTAACCGCTTCATTATTTTGTAAATAATTGGTTAAATCTCTAAATCCTTGGTTAAAAATTAAACTACTCACATCATCATTACTAAACGCATTTAGGTGAATTGCATGTCCAAGTTCATGGATGCCTAAATTGAGATTATCATCACCTATTCTATAACCTTGTTTAAAATCTTCCCAAGAAAAAACAATTGCACCTATACGCGGATTAGTTTCTCCCTTGTGATAAGTCTCATTGACTTTTGAGTAATAAGCCTCGGGATAAATAATTATAGTATCAATACTATCTATTAGATACTTTCTGAATCCAAAAGTTAGGAGTATTGCAGTAGCACTTATTAAGACTTTTATTTCGTCGTTGGGTTTTACACCATCTCTACCAACAAAATTTTTGCTTTTTATAAAAGTAGCAAGTCGATGTCTAAAAATGGTTTTATCTTTTTCTGATAAATGATTGTAAAAAGAAAATTCTCTCTCAAGAATTTTTAATTGACTACCTTTTAGTTTATTCGGAAATATAATGAGGTTTTTAAAGAAGGGCTTTTTATATTTTAACGCATATATTTCCTCAAAATAAATATAAAATCGACTAAGTACTACCCAAGCCATTCCAACAAAGAAAACAACTAAAAAAATTAATTTTAGGGTTGGATTCATTGTTGGTGCTTCGGTCTGTTGTAGATAAAACATAATTTAAATATTGAGAAATTGTAAAGATTGCTGTGCATCCTCAAATAGGATACGCTTTAAAAATCAAAACCCCTTACTAACAAATTCAAACGGACTTGATTTGACATAAGGGATTTTGATTTAATAGTGACCTCGAGAGGGCTCGAACCTCCAACCATCAGAGCCGAAATCTGATATTCTATCCAATTGAACTACGAGGCCAAATTCTGCGAATCCCTCTATTTATTAGGAAGGAATCTTTTAATGTTATTTAAGATAATTTCGCTTTTACAATAGTTGAAATGGTTTTACCATCAGCTTGACCTGCTAATTTTTTATTTACAATTCCCATAACCTTTCCCATATCCTTCATGCCTTCTGCACCAACAGAAGCAATAGTTTTCATAACTTCTACTGTAATGGCCTCTTCAGAGAGCTGAGCTGGTAAAAACTGACTAATAACCTTTGCTTGTGCTAATTCTGGATCTGCCAAATCATTTCGATTCTGTTCTGCAAATATGGTAGCACTATCTTTGCGTTGTTTCACTAACTTAGATAAGATTTTTATTTCGTCTTCTTCCGACAAACTATCTTGTGTGCCAGAAGTTTGTGCCAATAATATCTCTGATTTTACTGCTCTAAGCGCTGCTAAAGCTGTTTGATCTTTCTCTTTCATAGCAGTCTTCATTGCTGCCATTATTTCGTTTTGTAAACTCATTACTCTTTATTTTATAAGACTACGAATATAGTAAAAAGTAAAGCTGAATTTAATCTAAATACGACTCAAAATTTAACAAACAAATAGCCCAAAAAGTGAGGGTTACTTTTTGGGCTTAAACAAAGGAGTTATAACACTTAACTTAAACTTGCTACTAATCTACGTTATCGTGTAAAAATGAATTATTACTTCGTAATTGAATATCGTCGTTATCATCTGTACCGACAGACGTTCTTGAAGCATTGGTCTCTGAAGAATGCTGCGCATCTTCTAAGTTAACACCTTGCCTTTTGTAAGCAGGTTCCTTTTCTATCTCGTCTATTTTTGCTGTATTGAATTTATAGTTAAAATCTTTCATGTGCCTTCTACGCTCGTCTGCTCGAGCTTTAATCATTTCAGAAATTGGACTGTTCATTGGGTCAATCTCTTCTTCAACAATATGCTCCGTTTTATCAATTGGTAAGGTTTTCTTTTCGAATACTACTTCTTCCTTAATTTCTGTACCTTCAGTATTGCTGTTCATAGAAGATTCAAACACCTCAAAATCATCTTCTAAAGCATAACGTTTTTCTCCCTCTTCATTCACTTCTGTAACAGCAATAATTTCTACAGGTTCGTTAACATCAATATCCTTAACTTCATCATCTAAACTGAAAAACATTTTTTCTTCTTTAGCCTCAGATTCTTCAATTTGCTCAGGCTCTTTAGCAGATAATGGTAAATCAAAAGTAAGTGTTATTTGCTCTTCTTCTTGTTCTATCTCAAGTGTCTCAGCTTTATTCTCTATTGGTGTGATAATGAATTCTTCATGCTGTATTTCAACCTGTGGTTTTGTATCTAAAACTTCATCATAAACAACATTCATGTTACAAAGTAACTCTGTTGTTGGAACGATATCCATTTCAGATTTAGTTTCAACCTTGACATCATTTTCAATCTCTATATCATCAATCAAAGTATGGCGCACAATTGGAGTTTCTTTATCTTCTAAGACAATATGTGGTGTGATAATCGCTGGTTCTTTTTCTTGCGTACTAATATCGTCTTCCGTAGTTTCACCTAAAGCATGAATTACTTTTTTAGTCTCTGTATTAGAAATCTCATTCTGTTGATCTATATCAAAACCTGTAGCAATAATGGTCACAGAAATAGATTCTTGCAAGGTTTCATCCTCACCTACACCCATAATTATATTTGCTCCATAACCAGCTTCGGTTTGTATGTGGTCATTAATTTCACCAATTTCATCAATAGTAATTTCTTGAGAACCAGAAACGATTAACAACAATACGTTTTTCGCTCCTGTAATTTTATTATCGTTCAATAATGGCGAATCTAGCGCCTTCATAATCGCCTCTTGTGCTCTGGTTTGCCCAGATGCAGAAGCTGATCCCATAATTGCCGTTCCGCTATTGCTTAATACCGTTTTAGCATCACGTAAATCAATATTTTGGGTATAATGGTGTGTTATTACTTCCGCAATTCCTCTTGATGCTGTTGACAAAACTTCGTCTGCTTTAGAGAAACCTGCCTTAAAACCAAGATTACCATAAACTTCACGAAGTTTATTGTTGTTAATTACAACTAAAGAATCTACATGAGAACGTAATTTTTCTATACCACGTTGCGCTTGTTCATTACGCATTTTGCCTTCAAACTGAAATGGCATAGTTACAATACCAACGGTAAGAATATCTAATTCTTTCGCCATTTTTGCAATAATTGGTGCGGCACCTGTACCAGTTCCTCCACCCATACCAGCCGTAATAAATACCATTTTGGTATTGGTATCTAACATTCTGCGGATGTCTTCTAAGCTTTCAACAGCTGCTTCTTCGCCTACATCTGGATTTGCACCTGCACCCAACCCTTCAGTTAAGGCAACACCTAATTGAATTTTGTTTGGCACACCACTGTTATGAAGTGCTTGCGCATCCGTGTTACATATAACAAAATCAACACCTTTTATGCCTTGCTGAAACATGTGATTAATGGCATTGCTACCACCTCCACCTACTCCAATCACTTTAATGACATTAGATTGATGCTTAGGTAAATCAAATGAGATATTTCCAAATTCGTTGCTATTACTCATATTGTTTTTGATTATGGGATTCTATATATTTTGATTAATTAATTTCACTACTCTGCGTTGTCTAAAAATTCTTTTACACGTTCTGTTAATTTATCTAAAAATGAACGACGCTCATTAATTGGTGCTTCTGTTGTTACATTTTCAGTTATTTCACTTACGTTTTCAGTATCGTTTGCTTCAACAAATTCCTCTACTTCTTCAGCTTTTTTGCGTTCTTGACGTTTTAGGCCATCCATTACCAGACCAACAGCTGTGGCAAATAGCGGACTCGCTATATCTTCATCACTATCTCCTGCTAAATGTTCGTTTGGATAGCCTATTCTGGTATCCATACCTGTGATATATTCAACCAATTGCTTTAAATGCTTTAGTTGGCTTCCACCACCTGTTAATACAATACCTGCTATTAGTTTTTTCTTTTGCTCTTCGTGACCGTAATTTTTTATTTCGACATAAACCTGTTCAATAATCTCTACAACTCTTGCATGAATTATTTTAGACAAATTTTTCAGTGTGATTTCTTTTGGTTCTCTACCTCGTAATCCAGGAATAGACACAATTTCATTGTCTTTATTCTCCCCTGGCCATGCAGAACCGAATTTCATTTTTAACAACTCGGCTTGTTTTTCAATTATTGAACAGCCTTCTTTAATGTCTTCAGTAATTACATTTCCGCCGAAAGGAATTACAGCTGTATGACGAATTATACCATCTTTAAAAACTGCTAAATCGGTTGTACCACCACCAATATCAATCAACGCCACACCAGCTTCTTTTTCCTCTTGACTTAATACTGCATTGGCAGATGCTAAAGGCTCTAAGGTGATGCCTTCTAATTCTAAACCAGCACTCTTAATACATCTTCCTATATTTCTAATTGATGATACCTGTCCTACAACCACATGAAAATTAGCTTCTAATCTTCCTCCATACATACCAATTGGTTCCTTAATTTCTGGTTGTCCATCAACTTTAAATTCTTGCGGTAAAACATGTATAATTTCCTCACCAGGAAGCATAACAAGCTTATGAACCTGATTAATTAAACGGTCTATATCTTCTTCGTCTATTACCAATTCTGAATTGGCTCTAGTGATGTAGTCGCTATGTTGCAAACTACGTATGTGCTGACCTGCAATACCTACCGTAACATCTTCTATTTTTTCTGAAGCCGCAGCTTCAGCTTCTTGTACAGCTTGTTGTATGGATAGTATCGTCTGTGTGATATTATTTACCACACCACGATGTACTCCCATACTTTTAGATTTACCAACACCTAAAATTTCAACTTTGTTGTATTCGTTTTTGCGACCAATCATGGCCACAATTTTTGTGGTTCCTATATCTAAACCTACCGAAATGTTATTCTTTTCCATAGCTTACTTTTTGGTGCATATGACTTGTTTATCAAACTTTAGATTCACTATGCTATAGCTATCTAAAATTTTATCTTTCAATCCTTTTTGGTAAAAGGCTTTAAAATTATTTATTTTCTTTTCGAGTTGATTTAAAGTTCCTAAATGAACAGTAAAATCACGCTTCCTTATTTTAAAATCAATGGTTTTATCTTTATTCTGTCGAATTTCAATGACATGTGTTTTCAAAAATTCATCTTCATCAACAGCTTTTGCAAATTCAAAAACGGTTTTAAGTTTATTTTTCTCAATATTACCCGTAACGAGTGGAACTCTTGCAGCATAATTAGAGGATAATGGCATATAAGAACCTTCATCATCTATATAGTAAGATGCATTTGTAATAACTCTTGCAATAGGTCGTTTTTGTTCAATTTCTGCGGAAAGCTCACCATTTACTGACATAAACACTTCTGCTTCCTTTATCATGGGATTAGAATTTAGGGCAATTTCCAATGTATTCAAATCTATAATTTCTTTAGGCTGCTCCGCAACAGGTCTCTGATTTTGTATTAACAATTTACTAACAGTCGCTTCTGTAATAAATAATCTGTTTTCACCAGTGAATTCTATATTTGGTACAGCCACTTTTCGGTTGCTATTTCTATGGTTTGAAAACGCAAATAAACCTCCTACCAAAAGCAGTAATCCTATGATTTTTATGTAGTTAAAATTAATTCGCAATACTAAGTGCTTCTTTAATATGTTTTACTTCCTCTCCTATGTCACCTGCTCCGATTGTCAATACAACTTCAGCACAAGATTTTTTTATCTCATTTATTAATTCTTCTTTCTTGACTAATTTTTTATTCGGATTTTTAATTTTGTCTAATAACCATTTTGAGGTGACACCTTCTATCGGCAATTCTCTTGCTGGATAAATATCGAGTAATACTACTTCATCAAATCTCGAAAGACTTTCAGCAAAATCATCTGCAAAATCTTGTGTTCTTGTAAACAAATGCGGCTGAAAAATAGCCAACACCTTCTTATTAGGATACATTTCCTTAACCGCTTGATAAACCGCTTTAATTTCTTCAGGATGATGCGCATAGTCATCTATAAACACAAAATCATCTGTTCTAATCTGATAGGTAAATCTGCGTTTCACACCTTTATAAGATGCTAATCCCTTGGCGAGCTCTAGGTTAGGGTAACCATGTTCAAGAGCCATCGCCAAGGCTATTACTGCATTCGACAGATTGTGTCTACCAGGTAGGTTAAATTTAAAATCTTTATATACGTCGTTAGGTGTTTTTACATCGAACACATAACTACCATTTTCTATTTTTACGTTCTTAGCGCTATAATCTGAATCATCCTCAATACCATAAGTTATACCCTCTAGAGGCAAACCGTTTCTTACAAAAAGTTTTCCGTTTGGTTTTATACATTTTGAAAAATCCATAAAGGTTTTTACTAATTCTGCAGCATCACCATATATATCTAAGTGGTCTGCATCCATAGAGGTGATACAAGCCAAATCTGGAGATAAGGTTAAAAACGAACGGTCAAATTCATCAGCTTCTACAACTGTAACTTCTGTACCGTTGATGATTAAGTTTGAATTGTAGTTTTCACTAATACCACCTAAAAATGCCGTGACAGGCGCATTACATTCCTTCAATAAATGACCTAGAATACTTGTTGTGGTTGTTTTTCCATGTGTACCAGCCACTGCTAGACAAGTCGTTTGTTTTGTGATTTCTCCTAATACAGCAGAACGTTTTAAGACTTGAAATCCGTTCACCTTAAAATAACTTAATTCTGAATGTGAACTTGGAACTGCTGGTGTGTAAACCACAAGCGTATTTTTTGAATTTAAAAATCTGCTATTAATATGGTTAATATCATCTTGAAAATGAATTGAAACGCCTGAATCTTGAAGCGATTTAGTGATTTCTGAAGCAGTCTTATCATAACCAGAAACTTGCTTACCATTAGCCACAAAATAACGTGCAAGCGCACTCATGCCAATGCCACCAATGCCTATAAAATAGATATTATGTATTTTGTTTAAATTCATTTAATATTTAGCAGTTTCTCTACTTCGTTAACGATATCATTTGTTGCATTTACCAATGCTAATGTTTCTATATTTCTACTTAATTCTTTTCTTTTTTCTTCGTTTGAAATCAAATCAGAAAACACGGTTTCAAAATCTATATTTAAATCTTTTTCCCTAATTAAAATCGCAGCATTTTTGTCAGCAACTGATTTTGCATTTTTAGTTTGATGGTCTTCGGCTACATTCGGTGATGGAATAAAAATCACTGGTTTACCAACAATACAAAGTTCTGACACTGAAATTGCTCCTGCTCTAGAAATGATAACATCAGCCGCAGCGTATGCCATATCCATATGATTTAAAAATGCGTGCACTTGCACATTATCTAATTTACTATACTGCTTATACTGATCGTAATACAGTTTTCCGCATTGCCAAATAACCTGTACTTTTTGAGCTTCAAAAGATGCTATATGTTCCTCTATTAATTGATTAATTCGTCTTGCACCTAAACTTCCACCTAAAACCAAAAGCGTATGCTTACTATGAATTAGATTAAAAGCGTCTTTTCCTTCAACCTGTTTACTCTGAACATCTAATAAATCTTTACGGATTGGGTTACCTGTTAATCTTATTTTTTCTTTTGGAAAGAATTTTTCTAAGCCTTCATAAGCCACACAGATAGTATTAACTTTTTTCCCAAGCAGTTTATTTGTAATCCCTGGATAAGAATTTTGTTCTTGAATTAAACTTGGAATTTTTCTAGAAGTAGCGGCTTGTAATAAAGGTCCGCTTGCAAAGCCTCCTGTGCCAACAACAACATCTGGCTCAAATTTTCTAATAATTTTTCTTGAACGTAATAAACTAGTAATTAGCTTAAATGGAAAAGCTAAATTTCTTAAGGTCAATTTTCTTTGAATTCCTGAAATCCATAAACCTTCAATTTTATAACCAGCTTGTGGCACTTTATCCATTTCCATTCTATCAGAAGCTCCAACAAATAGAAATTCTGCATCAGGATAGCGTGACCTTAGCTCGTCTGCAATGGCAACCGCAGGATATATGTGTCCGCCAGTTCCGCCACCTGATAATATGAATTTGTATGGTTTGTTTTTGTTCAATCTTTTATTTCATTAGCACTTCGACTGCGCTCAGTGTGACATTATTTTTATTTTTTACTTAAATCGCTTCACTAAGAATATCTAAAGGATTATCACCTTCAAATATTTCTTTTTGTTTTATTTCTTCGCGTTTTGCGCTTACACTTAAAATGATTCCTATGGCTAAACAGGTCATCCAAATAGATGTTCCTCCACTACTAATTAATGGTAATGTCTGACCTGTCACCGGAAATAACTCCACAGCAACTGCCATATTTATTAAGGCTTGAAATACAATGGGCAAACCAACACCTAAGACTAATAATTTTCCGAAAATAGTATCGGATTTTTGACTTACGATTACTATTCTAAACAATAGCCAGGAATACAGTATCAATAAAAATAAACCACCTAATAATCCATATTCTTCAATAATAATAGCGAATATAAAATCTGAAGATGACTGCGGTAAAAAGTTTTTTTGCACGCTTTTTCCAGGTCCTAAGCCTTGAACACCTCCAGAGGCTATTGCTATTTTTGCTTTTTCGATTTGGTAATCGGCTTCGGTATCTTCTCCGTTAGAAAAATTTTCAATTCTACTCATCCATGTATCAATACGATTTGGCATTGCTTCCGGAAAAGCTTTAGCTATAAGCACAAATAATACTAGTGCTGCGATTCCTGTGCCTATAATCACCACAAGATACTTTACAGGATAACCGCCTATGAACGCCAACATCATTATCATAGTGAATACAATTGCCGTAGTTGAAAAATTGGCTGGTAAAATAAGAACTAGAATTAAAAAAACCGGTCCCCAAAGTGGCAGAATGGTTTCTCTAAAAGAAATAGTTTTGTCTTTTATTTTTGAAAGGTAACGCGCCACATAAACCATTAACACAACGGCTGCTAAGGTTGATGTTTGAAACGACATATTAACAATAGGAATTTGTATCCAACGGCTTGCATTAGCTCCCTCTATCGTTGTGCCTTGAAGCATTGTAATTCCCAAGAGTACCAATACTATAGGAATCATTATCATAGATAATCCTCTAAAATATTTGTAAGGCACTTTGTGGACTCCGTACATAATAGCAAATCCTAATACCAAATGCATAAAATGCTTTATAAAAAAGGAAAACGTATTACTTGATCCAACCGCTAAATTACTTGCAGCACTATACACAGGCAAAAAGGAAAAAATAGCCAAAAGTGTAGCTATAGCCCAAATGGCTTTATCTCCTTTTATTTGTGTAAATATTTTTTTCATCCCATCTGTCGCTCTGCGACTTCTTCCCAAAGAGAAGATTTTAATTTGTTATTTGATACTCTTATTCCCCATTGTCTTCAAGACATTACCCCAAAGGGTAAAATAATTAGCTAATCGATACTAATATTCAATATTTTAATAATGCTATATTTTAATCTTCATTCTCAACTTTCTTGCATTACCCCTTGTGTTCGCACTAACTTTCGCTTAACGCTAAGCCACAACAGTTTCTTCCCTTCGGGAAGAGTAATCCCAATAGCTATCGGGAGGGATTACAAGTTCCTAACCGCGTTTTTAAACTGTCGTCCACGATCCTCATAATTTTCAAATAAATCGAAACTCGCACAAGCAGGTGACAACAATACATTTTCACCAGCATCTGCAACTTTATAAGCAATCTTTACAGCTTCACTCATGTATTGCGTTTCAATAATAATATCTACCATATTACCGAAAGCTTCAAACAATTTTCCGTTATCAACACCCAAACAAATAATCGCCTTAACTTTTTCGTTTACAAAAGGAAACAGCTCTTTATAATTATTTCCCTTATCAACACCACCAACAATCCACACTGTTGGTGCACTCATACTTTCTAACGCAAAGTAAGTTGCGTTGACATTTGTAGCCTTAGAATCGTTGATGTACTGCACTTTATTGATTTTTAATACATGCTCTAATCTGTGCTCAACACCTTGAAAATTTTCCAGACTCTCGCGTATGGTTTGTTTTCTGATTTTGAGCAAATGTGCCACAGTAGAAGCGGCCATTGCATTTTTAATGTTGTGCTTTCCTTCTAATGTTATGTTTTCTGTTGGCATAATTATTTGGTTATTATCTATTGTTATTATTATTTTATTGTCTTTGTAATAGGCGCCTTGCTGTATAATTCTTGTTAGAGAAAAAGGCAATTTTTTAGATTGAATTGTATGGTTTGTCAACCACTTTTCTATGACTTCGTCATCTGCATCGTAAATGAAATAATCATCTTCGGTTTGATTTTCTATAATTCTGAATTTAGATGCGATATAATTTTCGAACTTATAATCGTATCGATCTAAATGATCTGGTGTAATATTGGTTAAAATCGCAATCTTTGGTTTAAACTGATGAATATCATCTAACTGAAAACTGCTGATTTCTAACACGTAGTTTTCATGGTTATTTTTCAGAATTTGCTTGGCAAAACTATCTCCTATATTTCCTGCTAAACCAGCATCTAATTGTTGCTTTAACAAATGATGCGTTAGCGTTGCAGTGGTTGTTTTCCCATTGCTACCTGTTATTGCAATCAATGTTGCATCTGTATAACCTGAAGCAAATTCGATTTCTGAAACTACTTTAATCCCAGCTTTGTGAATTTTTTTTACCAAAGTCACTTTATCTGGTATCCCAGGACTTTTCATAACGATATCAGCGTTCAGAATTTTTGATTCTGTATGCTGCTCATCTTCAAATTCAATCTCATTATTTAAAAGAACGTTTTTGTATGTTTCTTTAATCTTTCCTTTATCCGAAACGAATACTATGTATCCTTTAGCTTTTCCTAAAAGTGCTGTCCCTACTCCGCTTTCTCCTCCACCTAATATGACAAGTCTTCCTTTATTCATTTTATCTTTAATACCTACAAGGTTTTTGAAACCTTGCAGGATTACAATCATTATCTAATTTTCAAAGTGACAATCGATATTATTGCCAATAAAATTCCAACAATCCAAAAACGTGTTACAATTTTACTCTCGTGATATCCTGATTTCTGATAATGATGATGTAAAGGAGACATTTTAAAAATGCGTCGTCCTTCACCATATTTTTTTCGTGTGTATTTGAAATAGCTCACCTGCATCATTACTGATAAATTCTCTGCCAAGAAAATTCCACATAGTATTGGTATTAACCACTCTTTCCTAACAGCAATAGCTATTACAGCTATGATTCCTCCGATAGTTAAGCTTCCTGTATCACCCATAAATACTTGAGCTGGATAAGCGTTATACCAAAGAAAACCTATTAAAGCCCCAACGAAAGCAGCGATATAAATTGTGATTTCCTCAACTTGTGGGATATACATAATGTCTAGGTATTGTGAGAAAATAATATTACCAGATACCCAAGCAAAAATCCCTAATGTTAAGACAACTATGGCTGAAGTTCCTGCTGCCAAACCATCTATTCCATCTGTGAGATTAGCTCCATTGGAAACCGCTGTTACTATTATTATGGTCACCAAAATGAAAATTATCCAAGCATATTTTTCTAAATCTGGACTTATCCAAGTGATTAAATCGGAATAATCAAACTCGTTATTTTTTGAGAATGGTGTTGTTGTTTTGGTTGATTTTATGGCATCATCAAGTAATTGTGCTTTAGGCAGGTTTGGGTTTTCTGCTAGTAAAACGCGTTGCTCTGCAATTGGCAGCTCCTCTTTTATGGTTACATCTTCATGGAAATACAAAGTCAATCCCACAATAAGACCAAGTCCTACTTGTCCTAGCACTTTAAACTTTCCTTTTAGGCCTTCTTTATTGTTTTTGAATTTTTTAATATAATCATCGAGAAACCCAATAGCTCCCATCCAAAGCGTTGTTACGATTAGCAATATGATGTATATGTTTTTGAGTTCAGCTAATAACAATACGGGAATGAGTGTTGCTAAAATGATAATAATTCCACCCATTGTTGGCGTACCTGCTTTTTCGACTTGCCCTTCTAAACCTAAATCCCTAATCGTTTCACCGACTTGCTGCTTTTGTAAAAATCTTATGATTCGCTTACCAAAAATGGTAGAAATCAACAATGACAAGATAATAGCAACAGCTGCTCTAAAGGTTAAAAACCCAAAGAGTGATGCTCCAGGTAACTGGAATTGTTTTTCTAAATATTCGAATAGGTAATACAGCATTCTTTATTTATACTTTATACCTGTTAGGTTTTAGAAACCTTACAGGAAGATTTTATTTACTTCTGTAATTGTTTTAAAAATTCTTGCACCATTTTATAATCATCAAAATCTAAGCGTTGCCCTTTAATTTCCTGGTAGTTTTCGTGACCTTTACCTGCGATTAGAATAATATCTTTTGCATCTGCCATTTGGCAAGCTGTTTTAATCGCCTGCTTTCTATCTGTAATTGATAATGTTTTTTTGAAATTTTGAGGTTCTACTCCTTTTTCCATATCCTCAATTATGGTTTCTGGGACTTCGCTGCGTGGATTATCACTTGTAAAAATTACTTTGTTACTTAAGGCTGAAGCGATATGCGCCATTTTTGGTCGTTTGGTTTTATCTCTATCTCCGCCACAACCAACGACAGTTATCAGTTCTTCGTTTTTAGTTCTGATATTATTTATGGTTTCCAATACATTTTTTAATGCATCTGGTGTGTGTGCATAATCAACTATAGCTGTAATTTTTTCATCTGAAATGAAATATTGAAAGCGTCCTGAAACATTTTCGAGCTCACTTATTAATCTTAAAATTTCATCTTTTTCTAAACCTAATAATTCAGCTGTACCGAATATGGCTAGAATGTTATACGCATTAAAACTTCCTATTAATCTGGTCCATAATTCGCTATCATTCAACTTTAAAAGCAAACCACTAAATTCGTTTTCTAAAATCTGCGCTCTGTAATCTGCATAGTTTTTTAGAGCATAAGTATATTTTTTAGCTTGGGTGTTTTGAAGCATTACCAAACCATTTTTATCATCCATATTAGATAATGCAAAGGCTTCTTTTGGCAATTGGTCAAAGAAAGTTTTCTTCACGTCTCTGTATTCCGCGAATGTGTCGTGATAATCTAAATGATCGTGGGAAAGGTTGGTAAAAATTCCGCCTGTAAAATGTAACCCTTCCGTTCTGCGTTGGTGAATGCCATGCGAGCTCACTTCCATAAAACAGAACTCAACACCTTCCGTATTCATTTGTTTTAAGTACTTATTTATAGTTAATGAATCTGGTGTGGTATGTGAGGTTTTATGAGCTGTATTATCGACCATAATCTTTACGGTAGATAGTAATCCGACTTTATAACCTGCTTTTTTAAAAAGTTGGTACAATAAACTAGAAACAGTTGTTTTGCCATTTGTACCAGTGACTCCAACAAGTTTTAAGTTTTCTGAAGGATGCTCGTAATAATTAGCAGCCATAAAAGCCAAGGCTTGGTTAGAGTTTGCAACTTCTATGTAAGTGATACCATCTTCTAAAATTTCTGGAAGTGTTTCACATACAATAGCAACAGCTCCATTTTCTATGGTCTTTTCAATATAGTTATGACCATCTGTAAGGGTTCCTGAAATCGCCACAAAAACATCGTTAACTTGAATTTTGCGCGAATCGAATTCAAGTTTATTTACGGCAATACTTGTGTTGCCTACCACAGCATTAATAGTAACCTTGTACAATATGTCTCTAAGTACCATCATGAGGCGTCTAAAACAATGGTTTGATTTGATTTTAACTTTTGATGCTTATCTATGGATTGTTTTGTAATTATGCCATTTCCATTTAGCTTCACCTTTACATTTACCTGTAAATTTTCAAGTAAAGCGATAGCGTCCATAGCTGGCATGCCAATTACGCTTGGCATTAATTCTTTATAATTTTGAGCTTTTTGGTAATAGCTTTCAAAATCTTTATTTACTAAATCGTCCTTAAATCCTGAAGTTTGTACCTCATCAATTATTGGTGTATCTGTATATATTTTTTGAGCAATACGCTTAAACACTGGACCAGAAACATCAGCTCCGTAATAACCAACTTTGGTACTTGGCTTATGAATAACTACAATGCAAGAATATTTTGGATTATCTGCTGGAAAGTAGCCTGCGAAGGAAGAAATGTACTTTTTATCCTTTTTCCATTCGTCAAAATTTGCGTAGTCTGTTCTTGCCGTTCCTGTTTTTCCTGCCATTGAAAATGTTTCGGAATACATACGTTTTCCCGTACCACGAATAATGATATTTTTGAGAATATCTCTCATTTCAAATAAGGTCTTATCCGAACATATTTTATTCACTAAAACCTCTTTATTGAAAACCTCAATGTCTTTATCAAAGGACTTTACTGATTTTATAAAACGTGGTTTAATTAATTCACCATCATTTGCTATGGCATTATAAAATGCTAAAGTTTGTAATGGTGTCATCGTAAGATTATAGCCATAAGCCATTGATGGTAGCGCATTTCTGCTCCAGTTAGATGCTCCTGGTCGCGGAATATCTGGTTTTCCTTCTCCAATAATTGAGATACCTAAAGGTTGGTCTAATTTCCATTTACTCAGTCTATCTAAAAAGCGTTCTGGTTTTTTTGAATAGTTATCGTTTATAATTGTAGCTAATCCAATATTGGAAGACACCTCCATAGCTCTAGCAGCCGAAATCTTACCATGCCCTCTACCCGAATCATTGATTGGTCTGCCATAGAACATTTTTCTCCCATTCTGAGCATCAATCACAGTAGATGTGTCAATAACTTTATCTTCTAAAGCCGCCATCATTGCCATTACTTTGAATGTAGAACCTGGCTCATGACTTTCGCCAACAGCATAATTTAACTTTTCGTAATAGGTTCCTTTTGATGTTTTTGCGAGATTAGATATGGCTCTTATTTCACCGGTTTTCACATCCATAACAACCACACAGCCATGCTCAGCTTCGTACATTTCAAGCTGACCTAATAATGAATGGTGCGCTATATCTTGAATATTAACATCAATGGTTGTGTATAAATCGTAACCATCTTGAGGCTCCACTTGGTCGTAATCTGCAATAGGCTTCCACTGACCATTACCAATTTTTTGTTTTAAACGCGTTCCCTTTTTGCCTTGTAAATATCGCTCACCGAATGCACCATCAATACCTACTCTAGTTGCATAATTGTTTTCATCGATACGCTCATAACCGATTGAACGTGCTGCAATTTCACCCATTGGATGCTCGCGCCTTGTGGTTTGTTCCACAATTAATCCTCCTTTTATAGCTCCGAGATTTAAAAGTGGAAAATTTCGCATTCTAATATAATCCGAGTAACTAATGTTTCTCGCTAAAAGGAAATATCTGTTCTTGTTTTTTCGTGCTTTACGAATAATATTTTTGTAATAAGAAGTAGATTTCCCTTTATAAGCTGAAAGGGAATCTGCTAAAGCGCCAATATGCTCATCAAAAACGGTTTGTTTTGGTTGAATGGCATCAATTCTTATATCGTATTTTGGAATAGAGGTTGCTAAAAGACTACCATCTGCAGAATATACGTTTCCACGATTTGGTTCAATGTCAAAATCTTTTACTGTTCGTTTTTCAGCCAGTGCTCTGTATTCATCTCCTTGAATAAATTGAATACTACACAACTTAAATACCACAGCCAAAGCAAAGACAAACATGCAACCTGCCACGAAGTACAATCTGTTTAATATGTTGGTTTCTGTTGTTGCCAAAGCCTATTCTTGTTGTGATTTTACAATTATTTTTGTTGGCGGATTTAATGAAATACTGATTCCTTTTTCTTCCATTATACCTTCTACATAAGATTCTTTCTTAAGTCGCATTAATTTTCCGCGTTTATCTACAAATGCCGAACGTAATTCTTTAACATCGTTAGTCAGCTTAGCAATTTGGTGCACTTTTTTATCTGCACTATGCGAACTTGCAATCATAACAATTGCCAAAAAGGAAATAAAAATGATGATGCGCCAATTTTTAAACGAATCATCACTGATAAGAAATTTTCCTCTTAATATGCTGTAGATGTTTTTTTTCATTCCTGGTTCCTGTTAAAACAGGAATCTCTTTTTTGCCACGAATACACGAATGTTTTTCTGTAGCTTTTTTTATTATAATTATGATTTCGACTATGCTCAATCACCAACCTGTTATTTATAACTTCTCTGCAATTCTCAACTTTGCACTTCTTGCTCTATTATTCACTTTTATTTCAGAATGTGTAGGAACAATTAATCCACCAACTTTTTTTAACGGTACTTCAAAATTTCCGAAGACATCACGTTCTGGCTCACCTTCAAATAATCCGTTTCTAATAAAGCGTTTTACCAATCTGTCTTCTAAAGAATGGTATGAGATAAAACTCAATCTCCCTTTTACTTTTAGAATTTCTGGCATTTGCAATAGCAACTCTTTTAGAACTTCAATTTCTTGATTCACCTCAATACGAATGGCTTGATATATTTGCGCCAACACTTTATTTTCTCTCTGATGATTCAAGAATCGTTTTAAAACCGCTTTTAATTGTGCGCTAGTTTTAATCTCACCGTGTTTTCGTTCTTCAACAATTACTCTTGCCATTGCAGGTGCTTGTCGCAATTCACCATACTGAAGCAAAACCGTTTTCAACTGTTCCTCGTCGTAGTGGTTAACAACTTCAAAAGCAGAAAGCTTACTGTCTTGGTTCATTCTCATATCTAAATCAGCTTCAAAACGTGTGGAAAAACCACGCTCCGCAACATCAAACTGATGTGACGATACTCCAAAGTCTGCTAAAACTCCATCAACTTCTTTAACTCCATAAAACCTTAAGAACCTTTTTACAAACCTGAAATTCTCATTTATAAGAACAAACCGATCGTCTTCAATTGTGTTTTCTAATGCATCTTTATCTTGATCGAATGCATATAGCTTCCCTTTTTCACCTAATCGCGATAAAATCTCTCGACTATGACCTCCTCCACCAAATGTTACATCGACATAAACACCATCTGGCTTTATATCTAGACCATCAACTGTTTCTTTGAGTAAAACTGCATTATGATATTCCATCGCTATCATCCTCTTGTCCCATTACGTCTTCTGCTAAATCGGCAAAATCTGAAGTGGCATCATCAATAGCTTGTTCGTATTTATCCTTATCCCATATCTCAATAATATTTACTGCAGAAGCCAATACAACTTGCTTCGTAATGCCTGAGAAACTGACTAAATCTTTTGGAATTAATAAACGACCTGCACTATCCACCTCAACCATTTTTACACCTGCTGTAAAGCGACGTATGAAATCGTTATTTTTTTTCTTAAATCGGTTCAGCTTATTCACTTTTTGCATCATTGCATTCCACTCAGACATTGGATAGAGTTCTAAACATGGCTGAAAAACAGCTCGCTTCAATACAAAACCATCTTGTAAAGCTGTAGCCAACTGCTTTTTTAAAACAGCAGGTATCATAAGCCTTCCTTTAGCATCTGCTTTACATTCGTATGTTCCTATAAATGAATTCAACAGCTTTTGTTTTTTATATCAATTCTATTTCAACATAGCTGTTATAAACATCTTTTTTACCCTCTATTTCAGCAAAAAAAGAAACCTTAACTCAGGCTATGCTTTGTCTTTTAACATCACTTAAAGAAAAAAATAATTGTGTTCTTCTTGCAAGTTGAAAAATGAAGCGATACCACTTTAACGATTATCATTCAAATATATTGAAAAAAACACCACTTTTTACCACATTATCCCACATTTGTTGATAAGTTTTGAATTGAATGTAGCAGTGTTGTTCTATAATTCAACTATACCAATAGATTAGCCGAGATATGAGAGTGGGAATTATTAACAGTGTAGAACTTTAATAATTAAATTGAAAAAAACGAGATATATTTATATTCAAAGCGGATTTAGTTATATTTGTTTTTAACACTAAAGCATTCACTTTTCAATGGCGCACCTTTTAAAAAAAGAAAAGGATTATAGATATATAGAAGTAGGAGAAGGCACACCGATTATTGTGTTGCACGGACTTATGGGAGGACTGAGTAATTTTGATGCTGTTACAAATCATTTCAGTGCTAAGGGTTATAAAGTTATTATACCAGAACTACCTATTTATACCATGTCATTATTAAAAACTAATGTCAAAAGCTTTGCCAACTATTTAAAAAAGTTTATTGAGTTTAAGGGCTTAGATGAGGTCATTTTATTAGGAAATTCTTTAGGCGGACATATTGGTTTATACCACACAAAATTGTACCCTAAAAAAGTCAAAGCACTTATTATTACCGGAAGTTCTGGACTTTACGAAAGTGCTATGGGAGGCGGTTATACTAAGCGTAGTGATTACGAAGTCATTAAGAAAAAAGCGCAAGATGTTTTTTATGATCCAGCTGTTGCAACAAAGGAAATAGTGGATGAAGTTTATGAAACCGTAAATGACCGTAACAAATTGATTAAAACCTTGGCAATTGCGAAAAGTGCAATTAGACATAATATGGCTAAAGATTTGCCTAAAATGACAACACCTATTTGTATTATTTGGGGTAAAAATGATTCCGTAACTCCACCTGAGGTAGCTGAAGAATTTCACGAATTATTACCATATTCAGATTTATATTGGATTGATAAATGTGGTCATGCTGCCATGATGGAGCATCCTGAGAAATTTAATACTCTTCTAGATGCATGGCTTGAGAAACGAGGCTTTTAATCCCATCCTTAATCTTTACCAAAAAGAAACACGCTGGTATAAAAAATGATCTAAAGTTTAATTAATATTTTTCTTCCCTTTGGGAAGATCTCTGAAAGACAGAAGGGAATGAAAATAAAATCAGCGGAATTCGTAGTAAGCAACTCTGATGTGGCAAAATGCCCTAAGAATAACTTACCAGAATATGCTTTTATTGGACGCAGTAATGTAGGAAAGTCTTCTCTGATTAATATGCTAACGGATAGAAAAAGTTTAGCAAAAACATCTGGACGACCTGGTAAAACGCAGCTCATAAATCATTTTATTATAAATGAAAATTGGTATTTGGTAGATTTACCTGGTTATGGATATGCTCGTGTTTCTAAATCCTCCAAAAAGAAATTTCAAAAGTTTATTACTGATTATTTTGAGAAACGCACACAGTTAGTTTCAGCGTTTGTTTTAGTAGATATTAGACATAAACCTCAACCCATAGATTTAGAATTTATGCAATATATGGGTGAAAGCGGAATTCCATTTGGAATTATATTTACTAAATCTGACAAATTAAAACCTAATGCTATTGACAGACAGGTTGATGATTATTGCCAGACATTATTAAAAAGTTGGGAAGAATTACCTCCTTACTTTATAACATCTTCAAGTAAAAAAATTGGGCAAGAGGTTGTTTTAAATTTCATTGCAAACACAAATGAAGAAATTGAAGAACTTAGAACCGATAGCTAAAATTAATTTATGAAAAAGTCAAAAATTTTTTATTTACTATTTTTTTTGTTTTTTTTTAATTTAGGTGTATGTCAAAAACGCACTTATATCAACAAAGAAGGAGATACCATATCAAAATCTCAAATAAAAGACAAGGAAAAACAGCTTGGTTACTCTCTAACTCGCTGGAGTTACACAGGCGAAGATGGCAAGAACTATGTGAAATTAAGTGAAAACGTTTTTTTAACTACAAGCATTGACTATGATGAAATAAGGACTGAAATAGAAAAGGTAACCAATTCAAAATTATCAGATAGTACTACTGTAATAATAGAATACTATTATAAAGATGATATGTGTACTGATAGCAGCAAAGACAATGAGTGGTCTAAAGAGGAAATAAGCAAACGAAAGACATTTCTTAGGCCAATTAAGAAAAAACTAAACTATGAGGGTGTATTTTTTATTTGTTTGTTTGAAAACGGCATCATTCTAAAGAACAATACGAAAAAAGATAAAGAATATTTCTTTACAGACGCTGAAAACTTTTTTAGGCAAAAGGTATTTTTAAATCCTACTACATGCGGTTCTTATGCTGCCATAAAGCCAAATGGTGAAACACTTATAAGAAACGGTGAATATAGAGCAGATTCGTTTGCTAATTATCTAAAACCTGAAAATTGGGCTCTAGTTTTTGATTCAAAAATGGATTAACTCTTCACATCTAAAGCATCACGCAAAGCATTGCCAACCAACATAAAAGCCATTACCAATAACATTATACAAAGTCCTGGAATTAAAGCTAAGTAAGGCTTTCCTAGAATAATATAATTATAGTGGTCTTTGATCATCGCTCCCCAACTTGCCATTGGTGGTTGCGCTCCAATACCCAAAAAGCTTAAGCCACTTTCTATAAGAATTGCTGCTGCAAAATTAGCTGCAGAAATCACTATCAAAGGTCCAAATATGTTTGGCAAAATATGCTTTGTTATAATTCTATAATCATTATAGCCCAAAGCTCTTGCTGCCGTTACGTATTGCATTTCCTTAGCACTAATAATCTGTCCTCGCACTACTCTAGCCACTTCTACCCACATCGTTAAGCCTACTGCAATAAACACTTGCCAAAACCCTTTTCCTAAGGCTAATGTTATTGCAATCACTAATAATAATGTTGGGATTGACCATGTTATATTAATAATCCACATAATGAGAGCATCAATTTTTCCGCCATAATAACCCGCTATACTTCCCATGATTAAGCCAATAAACAATGAAATAAAAATCGCTACAAAACCAATAAAAAATGAAATACGAGAGCCTATTAAAATCCGGCTTAAATAATCTCTACCATATTTATCTGTTCCGAACACAAAACTTCTAGTATCAATAAAATTTTTATAATCTGAATTTGGAAATCGTGTTATTTCAATCTGTTTTTCTAAACCTTGTAGACCATCGGAAGCATATTCTACATACATTAGACTATTATCCTGTACTTCGTAAGATTGAATTGGAATTTCAGTATTAGTGTTAATTTTCCCAAAGAACAGTTTTGAAAAAAAGTTTTGTTCTGACGCTATGCCAGATGGAATGGTTAGCATTTGCACCTCAAAACCTGGTGATTTTGAGTGAATAGATAAATGCATCTGATTCGCATTTTTTGAAGCATCTGGAGCGAAAATATAAGCAAAGATTGAAATCAACCCAATGCATATAATAATACCCAAACTAAAAACGCCCCAAAAGTTTTTCTTAAACTTTTGAAGCGCTAATCTTGTTAGTGAATTATTTTGGTCTCCCATTTAAATTGTATCAAATATGCACTTCGAATGCATTCAGAGTGACAAAAGAATTCTAAAATTAAAATTCTCTTAATTCTTAATATCCGCGACCTTGGTTTTTATAGTATAAGTCATTTTTAAATCGTTTAAAACATTTAATGCTTCTTCGATATAAACATCCTTTGCTAAACTTACATGCCAGCGTTTTCTCTTATCTTTTAAAACGGAATCAAGATCCATTTGCTTTAATTCATATGGTAAAGAACTAAACGTTAAGTCTGTTTTGTAATGAGATAATTTTTCAAAACGTTTAGCTTCATCTTCATTAAGCTCCATTTCTTTCTTATACTCATTATAATTTAATGAGTAAATTTCGCGATCTCTTATTTTTTTAATCCACTTGGCATTAGCATCAATTAGTTTTAATTGCTCGTTGGCTGCCATACGCGCTTTACTCTTACTTATAGTGGTATCGTAATCAAAATAATTTCCCCATAACTCATAATCTACAGCCTCTATCTTATCCCAAGGCAAAGGGTTATCTTGATCTTTTTCACCGATATTTATATAACTGTATCGGTCTGGAACCACAACATCACTTTTTACACCTTCTAACTGCGTAGAACCTCCATTAACTCTGTAAAATTTCTGAGTTGTAAACTTTAAAGCTCCCATATCACCATTAGAGTTGTTACGCACCATGCGATTTAGATCTAATACATTTTGAACTGTACCTTTTCCGTATGTTTGTTTACTTCCTATTACAATAGCACGTTTATAATCTTGCATTGCTGCAGCCAAAATTTCTGAAGCCGAAGCCGATAATTCATTTACCATAATCACTAAAGGTCCATCCCAAACGATAGATTTATCACTATCTCTTAAAACTTCTTTAGGCTCACCTGTAGTTTTCACTTGTACAACAGGACCTTCTTCTATAAACAATCCTGCAATATCAACAACGGTTTGTAAAGAACCACCTCCGTTATTTCTAAGGTCTAAAACTAAGCCTTCAATACCCTCTTCTTTTAAGCGCTCAATTTCTTGCTTAATATCTGAAGCTGCGTTACGTTTGTTATAATCTTCAAAATTTATATAAAATTTGGGTAAGTTAATTACACCAAATTTTTTGTCATCTTTTATTACGGTTGAAGATTTAGCATACGTTTCTTCCAATTCAACAACATCTCTAGTAATACTAATATCTTGAACAGTACCATCTACCTTCTTAAGTGTCAATGTAACAACGGTCCCTTTTGGACCTTTTATAAACTTAATGGCATCATCTAATCGCATGCCTACTATATTCACAGCTTTTTCTTCGACTTCTTGTTTTACTTTAAGAATTTGATCACCAACTTCTAACTCATTGGCTCTCCAAGCAGGACCACCACTGATAATTTCGTTCACCATAATAGCATCCATTTTCTTCTGAAGCCTAGCTCCAATCCCTTCAAAATTCCCAGACATGGCAACATCGAATCTATCTTTATCTTCTGGTGCAAAATAAAACGTGTGCGGATCAAATTCTTCAACTATTGCATTAATGTAAACGGCAAACCAATCTTTTCGCTGTCTATCTTCAATGAAATCATAAAGCTCATCTAGAGAACGTTTTGTCGCTTCTCTTGCGTCTTTCTCAACTTTTTTTAGAGATTTTTTATCTTTATTTTTAGGTTTTTCATCTTCGCTAGAAAATTCAGTTTCTGGAAGACCATTTTCATCTATACCAATCTTGCGTTGTTCTAAGGCATCATCATAATTAGCAATGGTAGAAAATTTAAGCTGTTGTCTCCAACGCTCTTTCATATCACGTTTACTTTTAACGTAAGTGAGTTTTTCGTAATCTGCAGAATAGTTTTCAGCTTTAGAAAAATCGAATGGCTTTTCTAAAATTTCGCTGTACATTTTCTTTGACTCTTCAATTCGTTCTAACAAACGTTGATGTGTTATATTAAAAAACGAAACATCATAAGCCTTAATCTGGTCATCGAGCTGACCCTTATAAACTGCAAACTCTTTGATGTCTGATTCGTAGAAATAACGTTTAAACGGATCGAGCTGATTTAAGTAATCATCAAAAACATTCGCTGAAAAATCGTCATTTAAATCTTGTGGATTAAAATGACCTTGATCCAAAACATATGTAATTAATTGTATGAGCAACTTATCTTTATCAGGATCGTCAAACGTTTTATTTGTAAAGCTACATGAGGCAAATGCAATTAGCAATGCGAGTAATAAAAACTTATAATTCCCTTTCATTGTTTTCTTTTTTATTGATTTGTGGTAAAAATGTGTTCACCCTTAATATTCCTGTTACGGATTATTCATAGTCACTCGACTCGGTTCATTCTATAAATATTTTATTTGTATTAAGTAGGCTTTCAATTTTTCACTAAAATAGTAGAAAAAACCGTGCCACATAAAATAGAGCCACTTAATTTTTTGTTAAAGGTACTATTCCTTCTAATTCTTAAGCTTTTTAGTATTTTTACAACACTTTAAACTCATAATATAAAAATGTCTAAACGCCCTTTAATTTTAGTTACCAATGATGATGGGATTACCGCACCAGGAATTAGAACTTTAATTTCTATTATGAATACCATTGGAGATGTTGTTGTTGTGGCACCAGATAGTCCACAAAGTGGAAAAGGACATGCGATAACTATAGATTCTACATTGCATATCGAAAAAGTGACTATAGACGGTAAACAAAGTGAATACAGCTGCTCTGGCACACCTGCGGACTGCGTGAAATTGGCTGTTCGAGAAATTTTAGATAGAAGACCAGATATTTGTGTTTCTGGGATTAATCACGGCTCTAATTCTTCTATTAATGTTATTTATTCTGGTACAATGAGTGCTGCATTAGAAGCTGGTATAGAGGGAATTCCTGCTATTGGATTTTCATTATTAGATTACAATTGGAACGCTAATTTTGAGCATTGCAAACCTTTTATTGAAACCATAACTAGAAATGCCCTTGAACACGGTATGCCAGAAGGTGTGGTTCTTAATGTCAACCTTCCTAAGCTCGAAGAAAAAGCTATTAAAGGCATAAAAATTTGCCGACAAGCTCGCGCTAATTGGGAGGAGACGTTTGATAAGAGAACCAATCCGATGGGACGTGATTACTATTGGTTAGCAGGGAAATTTGTAAATCTAGATCACGGTGAAGACACAGACGAGTGGGCTTTAGAACATAATTACGTTTCGGTTGTACCTGTACATTTCGATTTAACAGCTTACAAAGCGATACAGCATTTAAATACTTGGAACTTATAACAGATATTTGTGTCACTAAATAAGATTTCCGCTTTTGCGAAAAATAACTATGAATAAAAAAGAGATACTTATTGGTTTTTTAGTTGGGCTCATTGCCACAGCTTTTGGTTTGGTTTTCGCCATTCAGATTTTTGGGAAATCAGATGATTGGGGAAGTGTTATAAGACAAGCTATTGCAGAAGGGTTTTTAACTAAACTTATGAGTATTGGTGCACTTTTAAATTTGGGAGCTTTTTTTCTCTTCATAAAGAAAAACCAAGATCAACGTGCTAAAGGCGTTCTAATAGCTACTGTTTTGGTTCTAATTGCAACAATGATAATTAAATTTATGAATTAATGCGATACTATATCATTGCTGGTGAAGCTTCGGGTGATTTGCATGGTTCTAATCTAATGAAAGCCTTGTTTAAACAAGATGAACAGGCCGAAATAAGATTTTGGGGAGGAGACTTAATGCAGGCTGTGGGTGGTGCGTTAGTGATGCATTATAAAGAACGTCAGTTTATGGGTTTTACTGAAATTATCATGAACCTCAAAAAAATCACCAAACACATAAAATTTTGCAAAAAAGATATTGAAAATTATCAGCCAGATGTGATTATTTTTATTGATAATTCTGGTTTTAATCTTCGAATAGCCAAATGGGCAAAAGCTAAACATTTTAAAACGCATTATTACATTTCACCTCAAGTTTGGGCTTCTAGAGCTAGTAGAGTTGAAAAAATAAAACGCGATGTAGATGCCATGTATGTTATTCTACCTTTTGAAAAAGCGTTTTACAAAACCTATAATTATGAGGTTAATTTTGTTGGTCATCCGTTAATTGACGCTATTGCCAATAGACCACAAGTTGATGAAACTACATTTAAAACAAAACACAATTTATGTGATAAACCCATCATTGCGCTTTTACCTGGAAGCCGAAAACAAGAAATCACGAAAATGCTTAGCGTTATGCTGAGTTTAGTGAATGACTTTAAGGATTATCAATTTGTGATCGCTGGAGCTCCGAGTCAAGACTTTAGTTTTTATCAGCGTTTTATAAAACAAGATAATGTGAATTTTATTTCTAATAAAACATACGATTTATTAAGTATTTCTACTGCTGCACTCGTCACTTCTGGAACCGCAACTTTAGAAACAGCCTTATTTAAAGTACCACAAGTAGTATGTTATAAAGCGAATGCGATTTCTTACCAGATTGCAAAACGCATCATTACATTAAAATTTATCTCTCTTGTTAATTTAATTATGGATCGGGAAGTGGTGACGGAATTAATACAAGGAGATTTAAACAAAAAAAGATTAAGCGAAGAATTGACTGCTATTTTAGATACTAAAAAGCGTGAACAATTGTTTTTAGATTATTACGAGTTAGAAAAAAAACTTGGTGGTAGAGGAGCAAGTGAAAATGCAGCTAAGTTGATTTATAAGGGGATTAAATAATAGAATAAAAAGCATCTCGACTACGCTCGACGTGACAGACAACATCTTAAAAAACAATAAAATAGAATGAAGCAGATTTTACCAATATTACTTTTAGTATTTTTAGTAAGCAGCTGCAAATCAAAAAAAAAGTTTTCCAGCAGAAAACGACAAGCACATACCATAAAAGTTAACACCACAGCGAAACCATCTGAAGAAGCTGAGACTATTGTGAAATTTGCTGAAAAATTTGAAGGTACACGTTACAAATATGGCGGAACTACCAAACGTGGTATGGATTGCTCGGGTCTAATTTACACCAGTTTTAAGGAATATGACGTTAACTTACCAAGAACAACTTCTGGATTAAAAAGCACAGGTAATTGGATAGATTTAAAACAAGTAAATGTTGGTGATTTGGTCTTTTTTGCCACAAAGAAAAATAGTCGAAGCGTTAACCATGTTGGCATAGTGACTAACATAAGACCTGGCAATGTTGAGTTTATACATGCGTCTAGCAGTAGAGGTGTAATGATTTCTTCGCTTGCGGAAAAATATTGGTATTTTACTTTTGTGCAGGCACGACGTGTGTTGTAAGTTAGTTTAGTAAACACCTTTACTTACTTTAAAACTGCCATCCTGAAAAATTGAAAGCGTGATACCTCCATGTAAATTATAACGTTGAAGAATAAAATCTTTATCATTTATTATAATTTTACCAGTACTATCCTTCACTTTTATATGTTCGGGTTTATCGAAAAAAGGTTTTAACAGCTTTTTTAATTTACGATTTATCCTTTTTTTATATTTGGGCTTTTCAGTTATTTCTAACCATAAATCATAAATTAATACAAGTTTACCTTCCATATAGCAATAATAGCTAGGACCTGTAATTTTTTCTATTTTAGGAATGAAATATTGATCTTGAATGGAAAATTTATACTTTATATCGTTCTTTTTGGCATGTTTGTTTACATGTAAATACTTTAATTCTATATAGCCTCTTTTTTTAAATAAATTACTTTCTTTTTTTTTATCACTAATAAATTTTTCCAATTGAGTTATTAAAATAGTATCCTTCAGCTTAATCTCATCTAAGCTAAAGTTTTGACTAAAAGCATGTTGAGCAAAAACTAATAATAGAATACAAAGTACATTTTTCATAATATCAACTATTTATTTTTATATTAGTAACTCAAAACCATGAAGTTACTAAATTTTACCATCATTAAACTAACCATTTGTTTGGTTATTGGAATTGTCTTAGCACACTACTTTAAATTAGATTTTAAACTCGTTTTATACGCTACAATTGGTTTAATTATAGGTCTTGGTATGTATTGGCTGCTCTTAAAATCTAAAATAGACCGTTTACCGTTTTTTGGATTGCTCACCTATTTATGTATGGTTGGTGTTGGGATTACAACTTACAACATACAAGATGAAAAATTGCAACCTAATCATTATACAAATCTTGACTCTAATGCGTTTAATTCTTTTATAATTAAAATTCAAGAACGTCTAAAACCAGATGCTTACAATGACAAATATATTGTTGTCGTAAAATCTTTTAATGACAAAAATGCTTCTGGAAAATTACTCATAAACATTAAACACGATAGTTTAAGCAAGCCTTTAGCTGTTGATGATTTACTATTTGCCACTTCTCAATTACAGGTGATTCAGAAACCTCTTAATCCGCATCAATTTGATTACAGCGCATATTTAGAATTGAAACAAGTGTACCATCAACTCTATTTAGAGCAAAGTGAAATATTACAGCTATCATATTCGAAAACAACAATATTTGGGTACGCTGATGAATTAAGAACCAAGATTAACACCAGACTCATTGCTGCAGGTTTTAAAGATGAAGCCCTCAGCATTATGAATGCCTTATTGCTAGGCCAACGCCAAACCATAGATAAAACAATTTATAATAATTATGTGAATTCTGGTACCATTCATATTTTGGCGGTTTCTGGTCTCCATGTTGGTATTCTTTTATTAATTCTCAATTTTTTATTTAGGCCATTACTCTATCTTAAATATGGAAACTACATGAGGCTGATAATTTTAGTTATCATCCTTTGGTCGTTTGCTATTATCGCAGGCTTATCACCATCTGTAACTAGAGCCGTTGCTATGTTTAGCATCATTAGTTTTGCTAAGCACTTAAAACGGCCAACCAATATTTACAATACCTTGGTGATTTCGGCATTTATAATTTTATTGTTTAAACCTACTTTTTTGTTCGAAGTCGGTTTTCAGATGAGCTATTTGGCTGTTTTAGGTATTGTTAGTGTACAACCCATTATCTATAAACTTTGGAAACCAAGATATTGGATACCTGATAAGCTTTGGCAAATATTTACAGTGACCTTAGCTGCTCAAGCCGGAGTTGTTCCAATTAGCCTGTTTTACTTTCATCAGTTTCCTGGCCTATTCTTTATTTCTAATATCGTTGTGATTCCGTTTTTAGGATTGATATTAGGTTTTGGTTTGCTGGTCATTGCTTTGGCGCTTTTAAATATGCTTCCAAATTTTATAGTCATTGCTTACAGTTTTATTATTGATAGTCTTAATGCCTTTATAGCTTGGGTGGCTCAATTTGAAGACTTCTTATTTCGAGATATTCCATTTACTATCCTACAAGTGCTTTGTGCTTATTTTATTATTATAGCTTTAGTTCAGGTATATAAATTCAAGAGTTTTAAATGGGTTGCTTTAAGTTTGGTAGGAATTCTTTGCTTTCAAGGTATTTCTTTTTACAACAGATATGACGTTCAGAATGATGCCTTTATCGTTTTTAATAAAAGTCGATTTACAATGATTGGCCAAAAACATAATAACGAATTATTAGTGCATCATAATTTAGATTCAATGAAACGTAAAACCGATAATGTTATTCGAAATTTTACGGTTGGTGAGACTATTGATTCTGTTGCAATGGATAATTTAGAAACTGTATATAAATTTAAAGACGAACGTTTTTTAGTTATTGATAGTTTGGGAGTTTACCAAGGACTTTCTTTTCACCCAAATTATATTATTTTGAGAAACTCACCTCGTTTTAATCTCAACAGAGTTATAGATAGCTTAAATCCGGAACTAATCATTGCAGATGCCAGTAATTATAAATCTTACGTAAAACGTTGGAAGGCAACTTGCGAGCACAAAAAAATCCCTTTCCATAGCACGTATGAAAAGGGAGCTTTTATATTAGATTGAATACCTTATTGCTTAAACGTTGGTTTAAAGGCTTTATAATATTCGTTAAACTTTTCTTGCGTATCCATATTTTTATGGTCGTCTTTTTTGAACATTTTTAAGTAGAGCTCCAATTGTTGTGGCTTTAGATATCCTGTTACCGGAGTAATGAAATTAGCCTCTTCGTCAAAAAATACCATTGTTGGGTAAGCACGTACTTTTAAATATCTCGAAAATTCGTGGGGACTATTTCGTTTGTTTGCCTTTGCAGGATCGTAACTAGGGTTTTTAAAGGTTTTCTCATCAAAAGTTACCTCGTCATTGCCTTCAGCATTAAACTTAACCGCATAATAATGTTCATTCACATAATTTGCTACATCTTCATTACCAAAGGTGTTTTTATCTAACATTTTACATGGTCCACACCAATTGGTATAAACATCCATAATTATCTTTTTTGGAGCTGTTTTCTGCAGTTCAACAGCTTCTTCTATGGTTATCCAATTTATTTTCGCTTCAGTGTCATTAGTTATTGGCTTAAATGATGCCAATACAATTGCTACTATTAAAAGTCCTAATTTTTTCATATTTAATTTGTTGCAATTCTCGTGCCTAACTTACAAAAAATGCTCCTTTTGAGTGAGCATTTTTAGTTATTTTAACGGTTTTGGTTATCTGATGCCGTGCATCATTTTCTTTATTTTACCATTCAACAAAAACATTACTATACCCGCTCCTATTGGAATCAAAGTAAATATTAAGAAAAATGTAGTGAGACCAGACTCTTCTAATATTGGATCCATAAAACTTGCTGTCCATCCACCGATAACACCTGCCAGAAAATTAGAAATAAACCATATACCAAACATCATTCCAACCAATTTTGCTGGTGCTAATTTACTCACATAAGACAAACCTACTGGAGATAGGCATAATTCTCCTAATGTATGTAGTAAAAAAGCTGCCACCAACCACAACATACTAACACTAGCGGTTTTAGCTCCGATTGGTATTTCCATAGAACCATATGCTAATGCTCCAAACCCGATACCCACTAAGACAAGTCCTAAAGCAAATTTTACTGGACCAGAAGGATTGTATTTACTCTCCCATAATTTGGAAAACAAAGGGGCAAATAAAATTATAAATAATGAGTTCAGAACTGAAAACCATGTCGCAGGCACTTCACTTGTTTCAGCATTAAAATCTCTATAAAGCATCCAAATTACTAACGCCCAAATAATAACAAAACTAGTTCCTAAGAAAATATTTGACAATGCGAATTTGCCAAAAGTCTGTTTGAATAGCATAAATAAAACCCAAGTCAAAACAAACAATGGAACAACAGTAATAATTGTATTTACAATATTAAATGTCGTGGCAGAATCACCAGTCAGGAGTCTGTCAGTATAATCATTAGCAAATATTGTCATTGAACTTCCAGCCTGTTCAAAAGCCCACCAAAAGAATGTTGTAAATAATGCAAATATTGCTATTACTTTAATCCTATCACTTACTATTTTTGAATTTTCAGCTTGCTTTGCAACATCCTCGATATCATCTTTTGTTTCTTCAAGAGAATCTTCAATAACATCTTCAATTTCTTTCGTTGCTTTTGGCGATAACCCTATGTTACCAAAAATATTTTGTGCAAAATAAAATTGTAACATTCCAAAAAACATAAAGATTCCAGCCAATCCGAATCCGTAATGCCAACCTACATTTGTTCCAATGTAACCGCAAAGTAAAATACCTAGAAAAGCACCTGCATTGATTCCCATGTAAAATATTGTGTAACCTGCATCTTTTTCCTCTCCTTGAGACTTATACAATTGACCAACGATAGAAGATATATTAGGTTTAAACATTCCATTACCTAAAATCAATAAGACTAATCCTAAATAAAAAAACCAATTACCAATAATCTCTAGTGCCATTGCAGCATGTCCAAGTGTCATGATAAATGCTCCTATTACAACTGCCTTTCTATAACCAGTAAATTTATCTGCTATATATCCACCAATAATAGGTGTTAAATATACTAAGCCTATATACCATCCAAATAGTATTGTAGCATCTGCTCTTTCCCAGCCCCATCCAGAATTTTCACCAGTCATGGCAGCTATTAAAAATAAAACAAGTAATGCACGCATTCCATAATAAGAAAAACGTTCCCACATCTCTGTAAAGAATAATACAAAAAGACCTGCAGGATGTCCTAAAACGGTTTTTTGGTTCTCTGCTGAACCTCCAAATTTAAATTCCATAAATAATATATTTAGTTAGTGAGTTAGTTTAACCTTTTATCTTAGATGTTTCCTTTTGCTCTTCATCATTTTTTTCAAGTTTATCACCCAAAGTTCTATTGATAAAATTAGTCATCTTTTTATATAAATGAAGCCTTGTATTTCCTCCATAAATACCATGGTTTTTGTCTGGATAAATCATCCATTCAAATTGCTTGTCTGCTTGAATTAATGCCTCGACCATACGCATGGTATTCTGTAAGTGTACGTTATCATCACCAGAGCCATGAATCAGTAAGAAATCACCTTCTAATTTATCGACATAGTTTATTGGAGAATTTTCATCATAACCACTTGGGTTTTCTTGTGGAGTCGTCATATAACGTTCCGTATAAATCGTATCATAAAATCTCCAGCTTGTTACAGGTGCAACGGCAATTGCCATTTTAAAAACATCATTTCCCTTAAACAGAGCGTTACTACTCATAAAACCTCCGTAGCTCCAGCCCCAAATTCCTATTCGAGATGCATCGATATAAGGTAGAGCTCCTAATTTTTTAGCCGCAGCTATTTGATCTTCTACTTCGTACTTTCCTAATTCGTTTTGTGTTACTTTTTTAAAGTCAGCACCTTTAAATCCGGTTCCTCTACCATCAACACAAGCTACAATATAACCTTGTTGTGCTAACATTTGGTACCAATAATCGTTAGTGCTATTCCAACGGTTGGCCACTTGTTGTGAACCTGGACCAGAATACTGATACATAAAAAGCGGATATTCTTTTTTAACATCAAAATTTGCTGGTTTAATCATCCACATGTTTAAATCGTTTCCATTAATGTTAATGGTGCTAAATTCTTTTTTAGAAGTAATATAACCACCTACTTTTTGTGATAGTTTATCGTTATCCTTAATACTCTTTACAACTTTACCAGATTTTGAATTATTAAGCGTGTATTCGTAAGGAGAGGTTGCACTAGAATGTGTATTTATAAAATACGTGAAGTCTGCACTGAACGAAGCACTGTTTGTGCCATCTGTCTTTGTCAATCGTTTTTTGTTTTTTCCGTTCAACTTAATAGAATACACATCTCTGTTTATTGAGCCATTTTCTGTGGACTGAAAATAAATAGTATTTGCATCTTCGTTAAAACCATAGTAATTGGTCACTTCCCAATTTCCAGTAGTGACTTGGTTTATTAGTTTTCCATCTTTAGCATAATGATAAATGTGATTATAACCGTCTTTTTCACTCGTCCAAATAAAACTATTATCTTTTAGAAATGTGAGGTTGAACGTTGCATCGATATAGGCCTTGTCTTTTTCAGCTAAAACCAAATTAGAAGTCATATTCTTAGTGTCAATCATCCAAAGGTCTAACTCGTTCTGGTGACGATTCATATACTGAACACTTAAGATATGAGATGCATTGGTCCATTCTAATCTTGGAATATAAAAATCCTCATAAGCCTTATCTACTTTAAGTTCTTGAACCTTTTTAGAACTCAAATGATACAAATGAAGACTCACATTAGAATTGGCTTCACCTGCTTTAGGATATTTAAAAACCTGCTGTGTTTGGTATAAGTCTGAGCCAAAAACGTCCATTGAAAATTCTGGAACTTCAGTTTCATCAAACCGTATAAATGCAATTTGGTCGCTATCCGCATTCCAATCAAAGGCCCTTACAAAACTAAATTCCTCTTCATAAACCCAATCTGTAATTCCGTTAATAATGGCGTTCTTTTTACCATCAGATGTGACTTGCTCAACCTTTCCGGAAACTAGATCTTTTACATAGAGATTATTCTCAAAACCATAAGCTATTTTCGTTCCGTCTGGAGACAATGTTGGTTCTTGTACTAAGTCATCAGAAACCTTAGTTAATTTTTTTGATGCAATATCGTAGATGTAAAATTCGCCCAACGTAGAGCGTCTGAATACAGGAATTGAATTGGTCGTTAAAATAATCTTAGACTCATCTTCGCTAAAGCTGTAATTAAAAAAACCTTGAATCTCTTCTAAATCTGCTGAAGACACCAAAGTTTTTACTTTTTTTAAGGTTTTATAATCGTAAATATCGATTGTTCCGATTCTACTTTGCCTATCGAAATTTAAGACTGAGTACTGTTTCCCATTTTTCATAGAATGTAAGGCTTGCATACCTTCTGTTCTAAATGAGCCGCTCCAGATATCTTCGAGTGAAATCTGTTTTTCTTGGGAATAAATTAGCGTTGTTGTTAAAAAGCCAATTATTACAATGAAGTATCTCAATTTCATATATTTTTTAATTCTATTAAAGCAATGCCAAGTTTACTAAAAATTATGCAAAAAAGAGCCAATATTAACAGTAAATCCGCAATTAAAGGTAGTTATTTCGCACATCTTATAGCAATCCTAAGTATCTTTGTGCTTTAAAATTATAACAAATATGCCAAACGCTATTTCTGGCTTTTCTAAACTCACAAAATCTGAAAAGATTGAATGGCTTTTAGATTCTTATTTTGCTGATAGAGAAACTGCGCGTCAACTTGTAAAACAGTATTGGAATTCTGATGAAAAACTTCAGAAGTTACACGACGAGTTTATAGAAAATACCATCACCAATTATTATTTACCACTTGGAGTTGCTCCAAATTTTTTAATCAATGATACGCTTTATACAATTCCTATGGCTATTGAAGAAAGCTCTGTAGTTGCTGCTGCCAGTAAAGCTGCAAAGTTTTGGTATGATCGCGGTGGTTTTAAGGCTGAAGTCATTTCAACCGAAAAAATAGGTCAGGTACACTTTATTTACACTGGTGATTTTGAAAAACTGAAGATGTTTTTTAAAGACATAAAGTCAAAATTAATAGCTTCCACGTCTCATATAACAAAAAATATGGAACGCAGAGGTGGTGGTATTTTAGATATTGAGTTACGAAACAAGTCTGAAAATTTAGATAATTATTACCAACTACATGCCACGTTTGAAACCTTGGATGCGATGGGAGCAAATTTTATCAATTCTTGTTTAGAGCAATTTGCAATCACCTTAAAATCTGAAGCTAACTCGCAGCTTGAAGGCGATTTAGACATTGTAATGAGTATTCTTTCTAACTATGTACCCAATTGTTTGGTGCGTGCTGAAGTTTCTTGCAAGATTGAAGATTTAAAAAGTAAAGACATTGCTAATCCTAAAATCTTTGCTCAGAAATTTAAACAAGCGGTAAACATTGCTGAGATAGAACCTTTTAGAGCAGTAACGCATAATAAAGGCATAATGAATGGCATTGATGCCGTTGTTTTAGCTACAGGAAATGATTTTAGAGCTGTTGAAGCTGGAGTGCATGCTTATGCGGCTCGAAATGGAAGTTATTCAAGTTTAACGTATTGCTCAATCGACGACAACGTTTTTAAATTTTGGATTGAAATTCCACTAGCCTTGGGAACCGTTGGTGGACTAACAAGCTTACATCCTTTAGTTAAATTTTCTTTAGAATTGCTAGAAAAGCCAACTGCCAAAGATTTAATGCAAATTGTTGCAGTTGCTGGATTGGCACAAAATTTTGGAGCTTTAAAGTCTTTAACCACAACTGGCATTCAAGAAGGACACATGAAAATGCATTTGATGAATATTTTAAATCAGTTTGAGGCCTCGGTAGATGAAAAAACCCGAATTATAGAACATTTTAAGACAAATGTTGTGACGCACAGTGCTGTTGTTGAAGCTATAGAAAACCTTAGAAAATAAAATATACTGGTGGCTGAGCGTAGTTGAAGCCACATTAAAAATTCTAAATGCCTAAAGGATACGTTTACATATTAAAATACTCAGATGGTTCTTATTGTACAGGGCATTCAATAGATATAGATTTACGTGTATACCAACATAATAATGAACAAGGTGCAAATCATACAAAAAGCGCCTTCCAGTTAAGTTGATATATCTTGAAGAAATTCAAAGGATTAATGATGCTTTCTATAGAGAAAAACAAATTCAAGGTTGGAGCCTAGTAAAAAAAGAAGTTCTCATTGAGAACAAATTTGAAGAGTTAAAGAAACTTTTGGAATGTAAAAATGATAGTCATTATAAAAAGTGGCTTCGACTACGCTCAGCCACCTAAAACGAATAATGCAATAATCTAACTTAAAATTTTGAAAACAGACACAAAAACATACCGAAGCAACGGAAAGCTATTAATCACTGGAGAATACGTGGTATTAGACAAAGCGAAGGCATTGGCAATACCTACAAAATTTGGACAAAGCTTAAAAGTTGAAAAAAACAAAACCAAAACTATCATTTGGAAAAGTTATAATGAATTAAACGAACTTTGGTTTGAAGATGAATTCTCAATAAATGACAGTGCGATTAGACTTAGGGTAAAAGCCAAAAACTATACAGATGTTTCTAAACGCTTAATTCAAATTTTAAGAGCTACTTACGATTTGAATCCAGAATTTTTAAGTTCTAAACAGGGTTATAAGATTACAACACATCAAGATTTTAATAGACTTTGGGGTTTGGGCACATCCTCTACTCTAATTAATAATATAGCTGATTGGGCACACGTTGATGCATACAAGCTATTAGAAAAAACATTTAGTGGTAGTGGTTATGATATTGCTTGTGCGCAAAATAGTAAACCAATAACCTACCAATTAAGATATGCACAAAATCCACTCGTTGAAACTGTTGATTTTAATCCAGATTTTAAATCGCAACTCTACTTTGTGTATCTCAATCACAAACAAAACAGCAGAGATGGTATTGCTTCTTATAGAAAAAAGGCAAAAGTTGACACTTCAATTATTGACGCTATAAATTCAATTACTGAAGCCATTATAACTTGTGAAGTGCTTTCAGAATTTGAAAAACTTGTCAATACTCACGAAACTATTATATCAAAACTTATTGATCAAAAACCTATTAAATCATTACTTTTTAAGGATTTTAAAGGCTCTGTAAAAAGCCTTGGTGCTTGGGGAGGTGATTTTGTTTTGGTGACATCGCAGGATGATCCAACTGAATATTTTGCTTCAAAAGGCTTTGAGGTTGTAATTTCTTATATAGATATGGTTATCTAAAAAAGCATAATACTTAACACAAAAAAAGACTTCACATTTCTGGAAAGTCTTTTTTCAAATATTATAATAAAAGCCAATTAGTAAACTGACTTAGCTCTATTGTCTTCAATATCCGCAGCTTTTTCTAAAGCTTGGTAAACTTTGGTTTGAACTGCACCTCTGCGCTCTGTATTCAATCTGTTCATTATTGCCGCATAGTTATCTAATTTGGTCGCTTCGTTCACTTTAGTAACCTGGATAACATAAACTCCTTTTTCGCCATCGATAGGCTCAGACGTTGCACCTTCAGATAAACCAAATGCAGCACCTACGACTTTAGGTTCTACTCCTGCACCTGCAAGTGTAGTGTTTTTTAATGTTATTGCTGCAGCAGTCCTAGGGCTTTGCCCTTGGTTGGTTGCAATTTCATCGATTGTTGTTGCTGTCATCTTTTCACGAATCATTTTCGCTTTCTTTTCCTTTCTAATCTCAGGTAAGGCAGTAACAGAGGCATCTTCAACACTCATTAATCCTTTTGCATTTTTCTTTACAACTTTAGCTACAATAAAACCAAAACCAGATATAGGGAAGTTTTTATAGTCACCTATTTCAGTTTCATCATCAAATGCCCAACGTACAACTTGTCTTTGACTTCCTAATCCAGGTATATTTTCATCTAATTCTTTAAATGTAACTGGTTTCAAGGTTAATTCGCGCGCTTCAGCTAATGCCTTAAAATCACCATCTTTGGCAGCAATTTCAAACTTCGACATCTTATTAAATACATCTTGAAGCGTCTGATCAGATGGTTCAATTTTATCTGCTAAGGTTGCAATTTTTATGGCTTTATTAAAACTTTTTTGTTCTAATATTTCTATAACGTGATATCCAAAAGATGTACCAACGACATCAATTGCTCCTCTTTTGTTTTCAAAAGCAAAAGCTTTAAACTCTGGTGCCATACCAGCATTGTAATCGAATTCAATCTCACCATCCTTTTCATTACTTACTTTATCTGATGATAAGTCGAGTAGGCTCGTAAATTTTGTACCGCTCTTTATTTTAGCCAAAATACTATCTGCTGTTGTTTTAGCTTGCTCTGGTGTTTTTGTAACCGTTGCATCTGCTCTAGATCCACCAACAAAAGGAATTAAAATATGTCGTACTTTAACTGAATCTGGCATTTGTTGCGTTGCAATAACTTTAGATAATTTAAAATACTCACCATCTCTATAAGGCCCAAAATAGCTGCCAACTCCAAGCTGCATTAAAGTGTCTTTAGCTACAGCAGGTAATTGTGCTTTTCTTAAAAATGTATCTTCATATTTTAAGTCTGAATTAGAATTAATAAATTCTGCTATATCAGTAGCCGAGTTAAAACCTGGAATAGTATCCGTGTTTTTACTCATTTCATTATACTCTGATCTATCTTGTTTTAGAGCTAATAAACCTGCCTTAATATTATCTTCATCTGTTTTAGAAGCGCCTTCTTTAAATTCTACATAAACTACTTCTGTACTTGCATCTGCCTTAAACTTATCTTCATGGTTTTTCATGTATGCGGTAATATCTGCCTTTGACACCTCTACCAAACTATCTGCAATTGAAGTATAAGGGACTTGAACGTAACGAATATCTACGGTCTTAGCATCAGCTAAATATTCATCTTCAGCCTCAGTAATTGTTGTACCAACACCTGCTTTAATTAAATTATAATAGGTTTGCTCAATTGCATTGGCTGCAATGGTTTGCTCGTTGTTTGCCCAACTGTCATAGTTTACTAGGAAATTACCAAGTGGTGCTGTATCTGGGTTTGCACCTCTTAAATCTTTTAAATTTGCAATAAAGGCATTTAAACGGTTGACATCGAAATTACCGTTAGCATCTTGAAACTCTGGGTACGAGGAAAAGCTTGTTTTAAGCAAACTACGCATTTCATCCTTTTCTACAGATAAGCCTAATTCGTCATATTGCGTCTCCAAGACTATCTTTCGCAATTCTTGGTTGTAAATTGCATTCATAGACTGGGTAGCAGTTTGTCTTCCGCCAACACGTTCTTGATAACTTTTAACTTTCTGCTGAAAATCATTTCTATCAATATCTTTTCCATTAACAGTGGCTACAACACCTTGCGTGTCTGAGAAAGAGTTTGGATTATCAATAACACCTTGAATTACAAAAGCAAATAATGCCAATGCAATAACCAGTATTAATATTAATGAACGTTGTCTAATTTTATTTAGAATTGCCATAATCTATATTTGATTTAATAAGGGTGCGAAAATACTATTTTCTAGGAAATAATAAAAGTAGAAGTGTAGTTTTTATAAGTGATAGAAGCAGAATTTTAAATTTTGCACAAATACCTTCCAGCAAAGAAGTTTGAAACCGACAAATCGCTTAATCTACTTCCAGAATTTTAAGAACAACCACATCTATTTTGGTGGATGAAACTTCTTCTATAGTGAACTTAAAATTATTAATCCGTACATTTTCTTTTTCTTTGGGAATACCTTCTAATTCATTTACAATTAATCCTCCCAAAGTTTCATAATTCTCACTTTCAGGCAAATTGAGTTTATAGGTTTCGTTAATATAATCGACTTCTAAACGTGCAGAAAACCTATATGTGTCTCCATTAATTTCTTCTTCAATAAGTTCTAGTGTATCATGTTCGTCTTCTATCTCACCAAATAATTCTTCGATAATATCTTCTACCGTCATTATGCCAGAAGTACCACCATATTCATCTATAACCACAGCCATACTACGTCGTTTTTTAGTAAGAATATTTAGTACATCTTTAATAAGAATAGTTTCTGGCACAAACCCAACGGGAATAATTATGGACTTTATATCTTGTGGCTTCTTAAACAACTCAAAGGCATGCACATATCCTAAAATATCGTCGATATTGTTTTTATAGACTATAATTTTGGTCTTGCCTGTATCTATAAAAAGTTGTCTGAGGTTATCAACGCTCTCCGAGATATCTACCGCAGTAATCTCGGTACGAGGCACCATAACTTCTCTTGCTTTAACTTCTGAAAAATCTAAAGCATTCTGAAAAATCTGAATCTCACTATCTACATCATCATGGTCTTCTACAGATTCCATTTGTTCACTGATATAATTACCAAGTTCTACCTTTGTCATTGCTAATACAGCATCTTCTCCGCTAGCTTTAAAAATGTATTTTAAAACTGTATCTGAAATCCAAATGATAAAATCTGAAACCCAAGAAAATATAACGTAAAATATATACGTAGGAAGCGCCAATAACTTCATTAGCGAATTGGCATAAATTTGAAAGAATACTTTTGGCAGAAACTCTGCAGTAATCAATATGACTAATGTTGAAATTATAGTTTGCGTTAACAGTTGTAAATCTCCAAATAAATAGGTTAAGGTAGTACTGTTTGACGGCAACATGGACTCAAACCACGTCATTAACAAATCTCCCATCTTAAGACCATAAATTACCAATGCTATATTATTACCAATAAGCATGGTTGCAATATATTTAGATGGCTTAGCTGTGAGTTTGCCTAAGATTTTACCTAAAAAATCACCTTGCTTTTTCTCTAACTCAATATGAATTTTATTAGATGATACATAGGCGATTTCCATACCTGAGAAAAAGGCAGAGAGTATAAGAGTGGTAATAATAATGACTATCTCTAGAGTCATGGGTTACTTTTTATCGCGATCTTGAAACTTTTTTGCAAACCGCTTTCTAAAGAAGAACATAAAAACGGCAAGTGCCACGAAAAACAAAGACATATAAGATCTATTTCTGTCTATAGACCAATTGGTAATAGCATCCCATAAAAAAAGAGCCCCAAATATTAGGTAGGCGTATTGAAAAATTTGAAAGATTTTCATTGCATTAGATTATCTAGGTATTAATGCGTCAAAGATAGTTAATTATCGAGTGGAACACTGCCTCCCATTTCTAAGATTTCATAACGCTTTAAATCTTTATCTGCATCAAAGCCATTACCATGCAAAGGAGCAGTTGGCCTTTTAAATGTAAAAGGCTCGTTGGTAAATACCCATTCTAATTTTTGATTGTAGAATAATTGTTCTGTAAACAGACTATCTTTACTATGCGTTGCAATAACAACATTTCCTCTTAAATCTATAATATCTGTCTCTGTGTAGAATATTGCATATTTAGAACTTATTACGGTCATATTATCATCATCATCGTAAACCTTAAGCAAAATTCCTTTGGGAAATTCTGAAAACGGAAAATCTCTGTTAGAATAGTCTAACATTTTTGGACTAATAAGGTTGGCTTTTACTCTAACCGTATCATCCTCATACTCCGTGTATTTTAAATCTATATTCTCAGCTTCGCCAATAGGTTGGTTTTGTAGAATTCCAACTTTTTGTACATCGCTAAAATCATTTTCACATGCAAAAAACAAAGTCACAGCAATTGCTGTGACTAAGTTTTTTATAGTATGTATTTTGTATAACTTCATTAGATGCTTGGTACTGTTACCGAGCGTCCTATCCAACAACCAATCTTTAAACTTTGACCTGCTTTACCAGAAGAAAAAATATCTGACTTAGAAGGTGCACTTGCAGAATAACTAGTTGCTGTTTGCGAAGCTGCGCTTTTTAAACGACCATCTACTCTACCTGCCTTTCTTGCTTCATTTGCAGCTAACCAAAACACAGCCCTTTTATTAAAATTACTATCTCCACAGCTATTTGCGCTCTTAGCATACATTGCTGCAATTGACAAATAAGGTGAACCATCTGAAGGGTTTAATTTTAAAGCCTCCATGTAATATTGTCTCGCTTTACCATAGCTACCTTTTGATTTAAGCTCATTAGCTAAACCTTTGTATAACTTTGCCTTTCTCAATGGATCTGTAGATAAATCTAGAGTCTGATCCATATATTTTTGCTCATCTGTTAGTATGTAAAGGTAGTATGCAGTATCAGCTGTAGGCTCAATAGTATTCTTTTGTTGTACTAACTTTAAGAATAAAGGATCTTCTTTACAACCTTTGGCATACATACGGTTCATAGCACGTTGTAACCAAGTTCCATCGTTTTTAAATTCTTCAAAATCTTTTTGATAAAGTGGTACTAAAACAGCACAAGTTGCTCTCTCACCTACTTTTTGATCCATACTAGATTTTACTTTCTCAAAAGCTTCTAAATGATTTTGATAGTATTCTTTATACAGTGTTTCTTTTTTAGCTAGTGCTGTACCAGCATCTTCTTTCTCTACTAACTTATTTAGTTTTTCTGTATCATCTTTTTCAATAGCTTCAATCAGTTCAATAACATCATCATATTTATCAAACATCTGCTGAGCTGTCATTTTACCTTCGTCATATAAATCTACAGCTAAAGAAAAATACGTATAAAGTCCTTTTGCATTTGTGAAATTTTTAGGATCTTTTTTAGCAGCATCGTCAAACATGTCATAGACTTGCTGATCAGACTTCCCTAATTCTTTCTTATACTTATAAGCTAAGTTTGCTTTATCTTCTAAAACCTCACCAAGATCATACTTAGATGTAAAGTTCTCTCTTGCTTGGTCCCATAACAACATTAGATCGTTAATAAAAGCTACTTGTTCTGCACCTGTAGAATTTTCAATCTTATGGGTTAATATTTTTTCACCGTGTGCATAAATGGCTCTGTTGAATTTTGGACACTTTTCGCGTACAATTTTCCAAGGACTATAAGCATCATCATATTTTTTGCTTTTCACATAGCTATCGAAGATCGATAGTTTATTCATACACTCTTCGTCTTGAGCAAAACCTATATTAAAACTCATAAAAACTGCCAGTAGCAATGTTGTAATTCTCGTTTTCATCTTATTATTGTTAGTGTTAGTAATACTTCTTTTGTTTAAACCATAAATCATTCAAAGATAAACTTACATTAAAGTTTACAAAATTCTCTTGAATTAAATTTTTGTCAGTTGTGCCACGCTGTCCAATTTCAAAGCCAAAATTAGCATTTGAAAACAAACTTCGGTTTCCAACTGGTAAACCTAGACCAAAAGATATGCCAAACTCTTTAATTGATTCATCTTTTATTACTAAACCTGAGTTTGCAAAGTTAATACCTGCTCTATATACCACACGTTTAAAATACCCTGAGAATGCGTTATAGTTAGGTATATAGAATCCGCCCAGAGCAATTTGAGAGGCATTCTCAAAGCTCGAGATGCTATTATTAAAAATTGGATTAGAAAAATCGCTGGTATTCTGTGTTGTATATTCTGCGCCAATAAACCAAGATTTTGCTTTTCCTACTCCTGCTCCAAATGATAAACGAGAAGGTAGTGTTAATTTAGTGTTTCTTAAATTCTGTGCGTCTAAATCTACTTCAGACGTATTAATTGTTCCTTGAGCATTATTTTCAGTATTAATGACTATGGTAGAAAATGAACGTTCATTAGTTGATGACAACTTACTTTGTGGAGTGTAAGTCATAGTTGCTGATAATTCTAACTTATCAGAAATCATAGTTTTATATGATAAACCAAAATTTAGGTTTAGACCACTTAAATCTGACCTGTTGTCTTCTCTGGTTTGATATTGCACTAAATCTCCTTCTGGTGTGTAAGCGAAGGCAATAGCAGAATTTTGGATATTTCCGAAGTTGTAATTTATATCTACACCTGCACTCAGCTTATCTGATATTTGATAACCAAAACCAGCAAATACTTTATTTATTCCGCCATCTCCTTCAAAACGATTTATGAAGTCTCCATCATCATTTACATCATCTAGTTTATAACCTACAGATGTGAAAGGCATTAAACCAAATCCAAAACCAAATTTACCAATAGGTACAGAGAGTGCCAAATAATCGAAAGTAGTGCTATTAGTTGCCGCATCACCAGAATTACTTTTTAAAGTTACATCTGACGTACTACCAGCTACAGCAAATTTAACAGGTCTAGTTTCATTATCAAAAGGGTATCCTTCAATATTTTTACCTACATAAGCTGCCGGATTTCTTAGATTTATGTGGATACTATCCAAGTAAACTCCTAAACCACCCATACTACGATTTTCTACTGTGCCTTTAAATTTAAGGGTGCCAATACCGTAAAAAGAATATGGAGATGCTGATCCATCTTGAGCAAATGTGCTAGAACTTATAATTGCAATACAGATTACAACGAGTCGTTTTATCATTATTTTGAATTAAAATCTATAATAAAATTCAAACCCTCTAAAAGAAAATTTGAATTCGCAAATATGCTATTTTTTAATTGGTTTGACAAAAAATTGGCATCACCTCCTGTTAAAATAACTGTTAAATCTTGGTGTTTATCTCTATATTGATCAATAACTCCATCAATTTCTTTAGTTACACCATATATAACACCAGAATGTATTGATGATTCTGTAGTACTACCAATTATATTTTGAGGCTGTTTTTTCTCTAATAACGGAAGATTGGCTGTTAAATTATTTAATGCATGGTAACGCAATCTAATTCCTGGAGAAATGGCACCACCTAAATAATCATTATTATCTGTTATAAAATCGTAAGTTATACAAGTACCAGCATCTATTATAAGGACATTTTTATCAGGAAATTGATTTACTGAAGCACTCACGAGCGCTAACCGATCTACACCTAGTGTTTTTGGAGTTTTATATAGGTTTTTAAATGGCAATCTTGTTATATAATTTAGCTCAATTACTTCTAGGTCTTTATCTAAAATCTCGATTTGTTTTTTAGACAAGCGCCCAACGGAAGCAACAATTGCAGTGTTAATTTTAGGGAAGTCTTTTCTTAAAGCTGTGTATTGTTTTTTAAATTCTGATAATTTAAAACTAATTTTATGAATGAGTTCACCATCCTTAAAAGTAGCAAATTTTACAAAGGTATTCCCTACATCTACAATAAGATTCATAAGCTTTATATAATGTGCAAATTTATAAAATCAAATTTTACAAATTTCCTTTTGTGAATAATAAAATTGCATATATATTTGCACCCGCTGAAATAAGCAATTGGTGCCTTAGCTCATCCCGATAGCTATCGGGAGGTAGAGCAAAGTAGATTCTGATACAGAAGCATCAAAGAATTAAGATGGTGCCTTAGCTCATCCCGATAGCTATCGGGAGGTAGAGCAAAGTAGATTCTGATACAGAAGCATCAAAGAATTAAGATGGTGCCTTAGCTCAGTTGGTAGAGCAAAGGACTGAAAATCCTTGTGTCCCTGGTTCGATTCCTGGAGGCACCACCATCAAAAACCCAATCTATAGGATTGGGTTTTTTTGTTTTTAATATTTACTTCCCCTTTATTTTAATTCTATTGTTATTGTATTCAAAAAAAAAACTTCAGTCGCAGTAATTGATATGATAACGATTATTTGATAGTCCTAGTATAGAAGTTGAAATTAGCTCAAGGCTTAAAAAAATACAACAACTTCTATGTTATAAAAGCATCTATAATTTGCATACTTTTTAAACCATCTTCAACAGAACATGGGTTTTTACCTTTACCTAAAAAATAGTTTACCGTGGCTTGTATAATTGGTTGCTGAATATGCTGTGGATGTTCAAAATTTATGATTTCCTCCTTTCCTTTAATAGTTGTAGTAATTTTATTTCCAAAAAAAGGAAATCGAACAGAGCCTTTGCTTCCAGTAATAATACATTCATCTATTTGGTTATTTTTTGGAGCAACAAAATTCCAATTGGCATCACATTTTACACCATTTTCAAAATTTATAATACCTTTTATTTTAGTGGCGACATTTGGAATGGAATTCTCCTCTGAAGAACTAACCGAAAAATCGCTTACTTTACCAAACCAATGCAACAATAAATCTATTTGATGTGGAGCAAGATCGTTAAAATAACCGCCTCCAGAAATTGCAGGATTAATTCGCCAATTTGAGGCCTTGTTAGTTTTGATAATATCTTTTCTAGACTGTCGCATATTCAGTTGTACTGAATTAATTTGACCTAAACATTCGTTTTCTACCATACGCTTTACCTCTATAAACATTGGTAGTTTACGTCTGTAATGGGCAACCGTTAACTTTGATGACGTTTTTTCTAAAGCGTTCTGTAACAAAATAGCTTCATCTTCATTTAGTGTCATTGGCTTTTCTATATACACATTTTTGTTAACGTCTAAAACTTTAAGTGCATATTCTAAATGTGTTGAAGGTGGTGTAGCAACATAAACTGCATTGATATCTGGGTGATTGATTACTGCATCTGCATTATCAAAATATAAAGCTACATGGTGTCGCTTTGCGTAATCTTTAGCTTTTACTTTATCTCTTCGCATTACAGCTAAAAGCGAAGAATTTTCTACCAAATTGAAAGCAGGTCCACTTTTTACTTCAGTCACATTGCCACATCCAATTATTCCCCAAACGACTTTATTCATAACGTTATTTCATCTAAAGTTAAAATAATTCTTTGCATTGTAGTAGCAAATATCGCTAATTATTTTACTCGATATAATAATTTTCTGTTAAGAACAAAAACACACGTTTACTTATAAGACTTGAAGTTAAAATCTACAATATAATTCGAAAAAATTCAGTAATTTTATTGGTGTTTTTGCTATTAATGACAATTGAAATAGCTCATTAATCATTATATAAACTACATTTAATATCCTATGAGTAATTATAATAATTATATTTGTGTATGTTAAGAACAAAGCACATTCTTATATAAGCTATACTTAATAGATCGCAAGCCCCTAATTTACAATGCATTAAACCCTATAACAAGTTTAACACAAACACTAACTCTAACAAATTCATCTTTCATTTATGATTAGAAGATGAAATAATCTAACCACTCTCTAACTATGGCAACGAAACTTAAAAAACTACCTCTAAATGGCGAAAATGGCTCTATTTCTAAAATTGACGCTATAAAAGAACTTTTATTTGGCGACAACATTCAGGCATATGATTCTGAATTTGAAGCCTTAAAAGCAGATATACTTTCAAAGAAAAAAGAACTAGAGCACCTACTTGATGGTGTTAAATCTGAAATTCTTCAAAAAATAGATTCCATAGATACTGATGTTAATATTAGGATTACAAATTTAGAAGACGCATTAAATGATAAAATTGAAGCTTCTAATGCAACTAATGTGAATCGCAAATTACTAAGTGATTTATTTATTAAACTTGGGGAACGTTTAGGTGAATAAAACTTAAAGTCTATGAACCAAGAGGACAAATTAAGTATCATTAGAGATATTCTTCTTATAGACGAACGGGAATTCGCGGCCTCAATCGAAAAAAAAATCAATGATTTAGAACTGTCCATTAATGTGAAGGATGAGCTTTCTCAAAAAGTAAATCCTATAATCGATGAAAAAATTGCGGAATTCATTAAGAGCATGCCTAATGAGTTTAGTTCAACTATAACTGAGGCATTGAAGCAAGAAATAAAAAATTCTCAAGATGAAGTTGTAGAGGTATTGTTTCCCATATTAGGTAAAATGGTAAAACGTTACGTGCAGCATGAAATGAAAATGCTTTCTGAAAACATAAACAACCAACTCAATAAAACGTTTTCATATAGACGTTTTTTTGGAAAGGCTAAATCTAAGGTTACAGGTGTTAAGGATTCTGACCTTATAATTCAAAAACAATTACAACCTAAAATTGAACAAATTATTTTTATAGAAAAAGGCTCTGGTATTGTACTTGCTGAATATTCTAAGGAAAAAACTATGGATGAAGATATGGTTGGTGGCATGTTAACTGCTATAAAAAGTTTTACTGAAGATGCCTTTAAAAAAGAAAATCAGGATCTTAACTATATTGAGTACGATCACTACCATATTCACTTGCAAAATTTTTCTTCATATTATATCGCTGTTCTGGTTTCTGGTGCTTATAACGTTATTTATAAAGATAGGCTTGAGGATAGATTACTAGAGTTAACAGAAAAATTTATAAAACCAGATATCTTAAAAAACAAAACTCAACTAACCGAAAAAATTAAAGTCTATTTTAAAGATGACAGCTTCTAAAAAAATTGTTTTATTAGGGCATTTTGGAGTGGGAAAATCTTCATTGATTAGACGTTTTGTTGAAAATGAGTTTTCAGAAGATTATATCGTAACCATTGGTGTACATATTTCTAAGAAAACTATTAGCATTAATGAGACTGACTCAGCATCATTAATTATCTGGGATATAGAAGGACATGATGATGTTAAAAAAGCCAGAGCATCCTATCTTTTAGGTACACACGGATTTATTTATGTTGTTGATTTATCTAGACCAGTTACCTTTAAAAATTTAGAAACTGAGTTAAGTTATTTAAATGAGAAATTCCCAAAAATCCCTCTAAAAGTTGTCGGAAACAAAAAAGATCTCGTAACGAAACAACATATTGAGCAATACAGCACTATTTTAACTCCTTTCATCGATTATTTTACAAGTGCCAAGACTGGTAATAGGGTTGAACTCCTTTTTTCTAAATTAGCTAAAGAACTTCTCTAAAACAGGACTAAATGCTTAGTACGTATAAAAAAAAGCATCACAGTAATAATTTTCAATACATTCTAATTGATAAATTAGGTAATATTATTGAAGCTGATAATCAAACTATACTAAATACGACTAAGGTTAGATTTATACAGGAAATTCATCCTTTCTTTGAATCTGTAGAAACTTTATTTACCATTAAGAATGAAGAATTCATCTTTAATTGTGTGAACATGGATTTTGATAATAAAGACTGCATCGTAGATATTAAAATTGATACTAATGAAACACATTCAATTATCGCAATAGAAAATTTAACGTCGCATTACAATAATTATCAACTTACAGCACAGACAAGAAACGAATCTATAATTAATTCTCAAGTGTTAGAGTTAAAGAATAATTATCTTATAGAAAAAGAACAATTTAAATCAGAATTCTTATCCAACTTTAGTCATCAATTAAGAAATCCTATTACTGCTACCTCTATTTTTAGTAGGTTGCTAAGTGAAACCAATTTAAACTCTGAACAGAAAAATTATATAGATATTATACTTTCTGCAAACCGAGATCTTAAAAACCGAATTGAAGATATTTTAGAGTTATCTAAGATAGAATCTGGTAAACTTATACTACAAGAAGAAGTTTTTAATTTAAAAAAATTTTTAAAAGACATTATCAGCGGTTATGTGCTTTTATTTAAAAAGAAGAAATTAAACTTTATTATAGATATAGATGATAATGTTCCTGAATACGTTGATGCAGATCAATTTCGTCTAAAGCAAATCTTAGGTAATCTTCTAAACAATGCACTTAATTATACTTCAGAAGGGTTCATAAAACTTCATATATCAACCAACTATGTGCATGCAGGCAAAGCAAACCTGCATATAGTTGTAGAAGATACTGGTGTAGGTATAGATAAAAATTACCATGATGTTGTTTTTGAACGCTTTACTAAAGTAGATTCTAATGGCAATAATAATATAGGTTTAGGACTCTCAATAGTGAAACATCTCGTTACAAAGATGAATGGTAATGTTTCCCTAGAAAGTGATTTAGGTAAAGGATCAAAATTTATATGCAATCTTAGCTTAAAAGTTGTTAGAGATCGCAATAAGATAATTGATAACAATCCTCTGAAACATCGTAAGTCTTTTGAGACTAAGAAAAAATTATTGCTAATAGAAGATTCTGAACTTATACAATTGTCGATATTAAAAATTCTATCCTCTGATGGTAACTTTTTTTTAAATATCATATCAAATGGTGAAGATGTTATCTCTACAATACTTAATGAAGAGTATGATATTATATTGATTTCAAACACCATACAACGTTACACAGCTGAAGACATTACAAAATCTATAAAGGAAACTTCTAAATACTATAAAAGAATACCTGTTTTAGCATTGTCTAGCGAAGTGTTTAGAGAAGATATAAAACGATACAAAGCATCTGGCATCAAAGATATTATAGTAAAACCTTTTGATAAAGATAGTTTACTAGACAAGCTTTACAAGTATGTAAAAAAATAAGCAGACTTTGAAATCTGCTTATTCCATTTTAGTTTTCTCTAGCTATTAATCTATTCTCAACGGTCTTACTTTAATAAAGTAATTTCCGTAAAAAGAAGTCAACTACTATCTATATTTAATACTTATTTATTGTATTTACATTCTTACTATGATAAATTCACTACGTCTGTTCATTTGGTGTTCAGATTCAGAACAAGGCACACCATTAGAACAACGGTTTATTAATTGTGTTTCACCAAATCCGTTTGCACTCTCTATCCTTTCTGAAGAAATACCTTGACTAATAAGATACTCTCTAGTAGATTTTGCTCTTCGATCTGATAATGATAAATTATAACTATCAGAAGATCTTGCATCTGTATGAGATTCTATTTGAATAACCATTTTAGGATACTCATTCATTAAAAGTACAATCTTATTCAACTCAATCGCCGCATCGTTTTTACGTATGTAAGATTTATCTAAATCAAAATAAATAATACCTATCTTAATTTTAAGTAAACCACCTTCTTCAACAATAAGTTCATTTACAGTTTCAATACCTAATGCAACGACAGTTTCACCATTTTCGTTGGCTGTTTTAAAATCTTTTTCTTTTGGTCCGTAACCAGATTTCATTGCTTCTACACGGTATGGTGTATTACAATCTACAGTAGCCTGAAACATATAAGCTCCGTTAAGATCACTTGTAGTTTCTTCTATCTTATTATTACTTGAATCGAAAAGTGAAAGTTTTACATTAGAAATACGTTCTCCTGTAATAGAATTAGACACATAACCACGTACGTTTTGTTCACAAGTATATTCTGGTCCAGGGATACGCACAAAAGAATAAATATCATCATCTCCCTTGCCACCAATTCTGTTAGAACACACAAAACCAGTATTTAAATCTTCTTTAATAATAAAATTAAAATCATCTAATTTACTATTAAGTGGTGATCCTAAATTTCTTGGAACAGTAAAGACATCATCTTCCATTTTACTATGAAACACATCTAAACCTCCTAAACCTAAATGTCCGTCCGAAGCAAAATAAAGGTGATCTCCAGTTATGTAAGGAAACATTTCTCGACCTGGTGTATTAATCTTAGTACCTAAATTTCTTGGTTTAGAATAGCTTGTAGAATCTCTTTCTCTATCAGAGTTATATTCTAAAATATCAACCACAAAAATATCTGTTGCACCAACTGAACCTGGCATGTCCGAAACAAAATATAACAGTTTACCGTCTTCACTAAGTGTGGGATGACCTACTGAGTAATCTTCACTATTAAATGGCAGTTCCTTTATATTAAACCAATTGTAAGAGCTATCCTTATCCTTATCATTTCTAATCTGAGCGCTATAGAGTTTTAAATGATTTGTTCCATCACCATCTCTACCTAAGTCTCCATCATAATTATTACGCGTAAAATACACTGTTTTATAATCTGGTGAAAACGCCAGTGTTGCTTCGTGATATCTTGTGTTTAATTTATCAGAAAACTCTTTAATTTTAGATACTTCAGATTCTTCTTTATTAAGCTTTCCTAAGTACATATTAAGAAATGGTTGCTCGTTCCAATGGTAAATTCTCGTGTGAAAATTCGATGAGTCAATAGCAGATGAATATACAAGGTCATCCTTGTAATACATGACACCAAAATCAGAATACTCAGTATTCACTCTTACGTTTTTTAGAATAAATTCGCCTTCAATATTTAAAACATCTTCAACAGTTTGGTCTTCCTGATTAAATTTTTCAGCTCTATTATCATCCATCTTTGTTCGCTTAGCAAACTCTTTCATCCAACGTTTGGCTTGTCTATATTCTCCAATCCCTTGTAAACTATGAGCATATCTAAATATATATTCTGGCTCAACGTCAGCTCCAAAATTTGAAACCAACACATCATACCACTTGTAGGCATTCTTCATATCAGTATTGAAATAATATGAATCTCCTGCGCGTTTTAACAGATTAAGATCGTAGTTCTTCTCTTTTTTGAGCTCCCTTTCATATAGTTCCGCGGCTTCCTTGTACCAAAGTCTATCAAAAAGCTTGTCTGCCTTAGTATTTTTAGTTTGCCCATAAGTTAAGCCTACTAGTAATACTATTATTATTTGAGTAATTTTTTTCATTTTGTATATATTTTAGAAGAAGCGAGGAGATTTGAGTTTTCTTTCTTTTGATCTTAATTCAAAACGCAACATTATATCATGTGTACCTGAGTTAAAATCTTGTAAAGGTGTTGTTGTATAGTCATAAGAATATGAAATGAATAACTTCGGACTCACTTGTAACCCAATTAATCCACTTATAGAATCATCCCATCTGTAAGCGACTCCTAATCGTAGGGATTCATCAAACATAAAATTAGCTGATAAATCTACTATGATTGGTGCACCTACCACGAACTTACCTAAGACTGCAGGCATAAACTTTGTATTATTACTTAACTCAAATACCTTACCGCCTATTAAGTGAAAATGCAAGCGTTCTGCAGCTAACGAATTCTGTACTTCATCATAATGCTCATTTGTTAAAAAGTTAGGAACAGAAAAACCTATATAACTTTTCTCACCATGAAGGTAGATACCAGCTCCAATAGTTGGAAGGAATTTGTTTCTAATATTATTTTGAAACACATCCTCGCCTTCCTGAAATGTTCCTTTAGACCAATCTATGTTTAGCATACGTCCACCACCTTTAAGACCAAATGATAATCTTCTACCATTATTAAGTTTTAAAGTATAGGAAAAATTAGCATCAACATAAAGCTCCTCTGAAGGTCCTAGCTCATCATTTACAAATGACAAACCCAAACCCACATTTCTTCCTATAGGAGATTCTATAGTTAGTGCTTGAGTTGTTGGCGCACCATCGAGCCCAACCCATTGTGTTCTATGATATCCCATTATTGATAGATGTCCTCTAGAACCTGTGTAACCAGGATTTACAGTCATTGTATTATACATATACTGTGTGTACTGAGGGTCTTGCTGAGCATTGCCATCATAGCTTACAAAGCAAAGTATGATACCTATTACGATTTGAATTTTTAATTTCATCTTGTCATTTTTATGTTTGAGGTATGTTTTTTTATTTCTCTTCATAGTATTATCTCATTAAGTATAACCAACCAGAATATCTCTTAGATCCATCACCTAAGTCTAGTATGTAATAATACGTACCTACTGGTAGTTTCTCGTTGACGTTAAATACTGATCTACCGTTAGAAAGACCATCAAATGAATTGTCGTAACCTTCTTTACTATAAACTAGGTTACCCCATCTATTGTAAATCTCTAATGTGTTATTAGGGAAGTTATTGATACAATCAATAGTAAACGTTTCATTAAGTCCATTTCCATTAGGTGAAAATTCGTTATAAATCGTTAAACATATTGGCTCAATAGTCGCTTCTGACGTATCGTTGCTGTCATTAGAATCAATCTGATCTAAATACTCTAAACTAGCCGTATTCAAATAATCATCAATATCTAATACCGTTACACTTATCTCTAAAGTCTCTGTTGCACCTGGTACAATAACTGGTATATTCCATAGACCGGTTAAGTCATCATATACTCCAGACGACGCTGCAAACGAGTTGAACTGATAACCTGCTGGCAATACATCTATAATTTCTACTGATGTTGCATTAATATTCCCCAAGTTAGTTGCTGTAATTGTAAAGACAATCATATCAGCAATTGCAGGATTTGGAATATCTACAGACTTGTTAACTTGTACATCTGTTGTAGGTGTATTTATAGTTGCTGCACTTTCATCATCCTCACTTTGATCTCCATCGTCGTTATCTGGATTACTGTTAGGATCAAATTGATCGCTGGCAGTAATTTCCGCAGTATTTAAATATTCACCCTCAACTAGAGTTGGAATATTCACTGTACCTTCATAAGTCAAAGTCAATCCTGTAAGAGGAACCGAAAGATTAGTCCATTCTATAATGTTACCTGTTAAAATTCCACCATTACTAATGTTAGAAATATTGCTATAACCTGTTGGTAGAATATCTTCTAGAGCTACTCCGGTTGCAGCATTTGCTCCTCCGTTATTGATTTGAAGTGTAAATGTTACTATATCACCGACATTCGCATTAACATCACTCACTGATTTATTTAAACTTAAATCTGCAGTAGTGGTCATAACATCTATACCATCTTCATCATCTTCACTTTGATCACCATCGTCGTTATTTGGTGTACTATTTGGATCTATTACATCACTTGCACTAACCTGAGCTGAATTAAAGTACTCACCTGGTGCTCCAGTTGGTGCGTTAACAATAACATCAATAAATAATATCTCTGTCGATCCACTAGCAACTGTACCTACAGTCCATAAACCAGTAATCTCGTCATAAATACCTGAAGTTGCACTGAATAAAATAAAGTCAAAACCAGATGGCAATAAATCTGTTACTTCTACGCCTGTAGCATCATCTGGACCGTCGTTACTTACTGTAATTTGGAATGTAATCTCGTCTCCAACATTTGGCATGTTATCCATATCTACAACCGTTTTGGTTAATGATAAGTCTGCCATAGCATCAACTGGTGTAACGACTACATTATCCTCATCATCTTCACTTTGATCTCCATCATCGTTATTAGGACCAGAATCTGGATCTAATACATCAGTTCCTGATATTTCAGCAATGTTAGTATAATCTCCTATTTCGTTAATTACAGCATCTATTAATAGAGTCTCTGTTGCTCCATTAGCCATATTACCTATAGTCCATAATCCTGTCACATTATCATACGTACCTGCAGTAGAACTGAATAGTACATAATTGAATCCTGATGGTAACAAATCTGTGACTTCAACACCTGTTGCATCATCCGGACCATCATTAGTTACTGTTATTAAAAATGTGATTTCACTACCAATTAATGGTGATGTTTCATCATTTACAACAACCTTAGTTAATGATAAATCTGCCATAGCATCAACTGGTGTTACTATTGCGCTGTCTTCATCATCTTCACTTTGATCTCCATCATCATTATCTGGTAAAGAATCAATATCACCTGTATCAGATGCAGTTACTTCTGCAATGTTTAAATAATCTCCAGTTGCATTAACTAATACATCTATTAATAAAGTTTCTGACTCGCCATTAGCTATACTCCCTACTGACCATAATCCTGTTACTTCATCATACGATCCTGAAGTTGTACTGAAAAGCACAAAGTCATATCCTGATGGTAATAGATCAGTTACTACAACTCCTGTTGCATTTTCTGGACCATCATTTGTTAATACAATTTCGAATGTGATTTCACTACCAACTAAAGGCGTAATATCATTATCAACAACTGATTTCTCAAGCGAAAGATCAGATATTGCTTCAACTGGTGTTACTATTGCGTTGTCTTCATCATCTTCACTTTGATCACCATCATCATTATCTGGTACAGAATCAATATCTAATACATCAGATGCAGTTACTTCTGCAATGTTTAAATAATCTCCAGTTGCATTAACTAATACATCTATTAATAAAGTTTCTGACTCGCCATTAGCTATACTTCCTACTGACCATAATCCTGTTACTTCATCATACGTTCCTGAAGTTGTACTGAAAAGCACAAAGTCATATCCTGATGGTAATAGATCAGTTACTACAACTCCTGTTGCATTTTCTGGACCATCATTTGCTAATACAATTTCAAAAGTTATTTCACTTCCTACTAAAGGCGTAACATCATTATCAACAACTGATTTTTCAAGTGAAAGATCAGCTATTGCTTCAACTGGTGTTACTATAGCATTATCTTCATCATCTTCACTCTGATCTCCATCATCATTATTCGGAATGGAATCAATATCTAATACATCTGAAGCCGTTACTTCGGCAACATTTAAATAATCACCTGTACCATTTACTAATACGTCAATTAATAAAGTTTCTGAATCACCTGAAAGAATAGAACCTACAGTCCATAATCCAGTTATCTCGTCATATGAACCTGTTGTTGAACTGAACAATACAAAATCATATCCTGATGGTAACAAATCTGTAACAGTCACTCCTGTTGCATTTTGAGGTCCATCATTGAATACTGTGATTTGGAAAGTTATTTCTGTTCCAACTAAAGGTGTTGTATCACCATCAACAACGATTTTAGTTAATGATAAATCTGCTATAGCTGGTGCTATAGTTATAGTGTCCTCATCATCATCATCTCCATCTCCATCACCATCTTCATCAATATCTGAGCCTGTATCTGGATCACTATCTGGATCATACTGATCACTCGCTGTAATCTCTGCCGCATTCGTGTACTCTCCTGGTGCTCCTGTCGGTGCATTTACTGTTGCCTCATACGTCAGTACTTGAGTACCGTTGTTTGCCGGTACCGTCAAGTTCATCCAATCCGCTTGGTTGCCTGTTGCTGATCCACCATTGTTAACCGCTGT